>Ga0115564_10000050_pt1 | contig 121125 bp, 131 predicted proteins | sample COGITO_mtgs_1105_7_FD_88680 | JGI IMG/M metagenome (GOLD analysis project Ga0115564, IMG submission 88680) | Pelagic marine microbial communities from North Sea - COGITO_mtgs_110523 | ecosystem: Environmental > Aquatic > Marine > Epipelagic | place: Germany:Helgoland, sampling site...
ACACAGACACAGACACAGACACAGACACAGAATATGGTGCGCCGGAAGCACGCGCAATGCTACCGCATGCGCGCGCGCTGTTCGTGTCCGATTTCATGGGCGATGTAGAAGCGGTAAAAGCGGCCCTCGCCAAAGCCGCGGATCGCGGTGTGCGTGGTGTTTTGATGCAAGTGCTTGACCCTGCTGAAGAGAGCTTTCCCTTCCATGGTCGCACGATCTTTGAAAGCGCAGGTAGATCGCTGCGCTACGAGACCCTCAAAGCTAATGATCTAAAGGCGAGGTATCTTGATAAACTCGCGCAACGCAAAGAAGAGTTGCGCCATTTGTGTTCTGTCACAGGCTGGCAATTTGCGACCCATCATACGGACGCCACTGCGCAAACAGCGCTTTTATGGCTGCACCGCGCTTTGGAGCGACCCGTATGATTGGCACAATCGGATTTCTGTTCCCTTGGCTTTTGCTCACACTCGTGGCCTTGCCAATCTTATGGATAATACTGCGTGCGGTGCCTCCTGCGCCCATACTACGTATCTTTCCAGGTGTTACGCTTTTGCTCGGCCTGAAGGACGAAGAACAAACCAGCGACAGAACCCCTTGGTGGCTTTTGCTGCTGCGCATGATCGCCCTTGCAGCATTGATTATCGGACTTGCGGGCCCTGTTCTAAATCCACACAGCGACGAGATCGGGCGCGGGCCTGTGTTAATCGTGATGGATGCAAGTTGGGCAAGCGCACCGGACTGGTCTTCGCGTATCGCCTTGCTCGACCGCGTTCTGGATGACGCCGCACGCGCGGATCGCACCGCCGCACTTTTGTCCCTTAGCGCGCCAGAGCAAATGACGTTCCAAGCCGCAACAGAAGTGCAAAGCAACATTGCAGGTCTTGCCCCCCAAGCATGGGCGCCGAACATCAACACCGAAACACTCGCGACGTTATTGCCAGAGCAAGGCTTCGATACGATCTGGGTGTCTGACGAATTGAACCGCGAGACGCGAGATGATTTCGCCACCCTGTTCAGCAAAAAGGGTGCATTGCGTGTGTTTGCCCCAGAACGTGAGGCCATCGCACTTGCCCCCGCACAGTTTGAAGGCGGGGCGACTTTATTAAAGGCGCGTCGTTCTGTTGCGGGACTAACACGCAGCGTTCAAGTCGAGGTGCATGGCACCGATCCATCCGGCGCTGCGCGTATTCTCGCAAGCGCGGACATTACCTTTGACAACGGTGCGAAGATCGCTGTTCAGGACATTTCGCTCCCCGCAGAGCTGCGCGCGCGCATCACGCATTTCGCGATTTCCGGTGTGCGTTCCGCTGGTGCGGTCACCTTGTCTGACGACAGCCTGCGTCGCCGCGAGGTTGCGTTGATCGCAGGGCTTGAAGATCGCGAAGGGTTGGAGCTGCTCTCGCCCCTGCATTATTTGCGTCAAGCTTTGCAGCCGAACGCGGAACTGCTTGAAGGCAATCTGATTGATATACTCCCCGCTTCACCAGATGTGGTGATCCTCGCAGATGTTGCAACCTTGGCCCCCGCTGAGGAGGCAGAGTTGACAGAATGGGTGGAAGCGGGTGGATTGCTGGTGCGTTTCGCCGGATCGCGCCTTGCCGCAAGCGATGTCAGCCGCGCGAGTGAGGATACGTTGATGCCTGTGCGCTTGCGCGCCGGCGGACGCACAGTTGGTGGTGCGATGAGCTGGGGAACCCCAAAGGGGCTGGCCCCGTTTTCCGAAGACAGCCCCTTCTTCGGCTTGGCGATTTCTGCGGATGTAAATGTAAGCTCGCAAGTTATGGCGCAGCCTGATCCGACCTTAGCCGCGCGCGTGATTGCAGAGCTTAGCGATGGAACGCCCTTGGTCACGCGCAAATCCTTGGGCGAAGGGCAGGTCGTTCTGTTCCATGTCACCGCGAATACGGAATGGTCGAGCCTGCCTTTGTCAGGCCTCTTCGTTAACATGTTAGATCGTCTTGCGATTTCCTCGTTTGCGGGCACCCCGCAAGAATGGGATTTGGACGGCAGCACGTGGAAACCTTTGCGTGTGATGGATGGGTTTGGGCGCATCTTAGAGGCTGACACGCTCGCGGGTGTTGCAGGGGAAGAATTGCTCAGCGCGCCCCTTGGCCCCGAGCTACAGCCGGGCCTTTATGAAAGCGCTGCGCGCAAAATGGCGCGCAATGTGATCGCCGCCGATACCGATTTGGCTGAGGCGGTTTGGCCCGCCGGCACGGATGTTCAACCGCTTCAAACCCGTGAGGAAACGCCGCTTGGTGGCATATTGCTGTCCCTCTCTCTGGCGCTTTTGATGCTGGATATCGTCGCATCCCTTGCCATGTCTGGCCGCTTGCGCGGTGCGATTGCGGGAATCGGGACGGTGCTGTTGTTTGGGCTTACACCCGCGGATGCGCAGCAAGATAGCTTCGCTTTGGCTGCATCCTCCGAACTTGTTCTCGGCCACATCATCACTCGCGACACCGCGATTGATAACACTGCCGAGGCGGGTTTGCGCGGATTGTCACAGACTCTGTTTAACAGAACCTCAATCGAGCCATCCGATCCGATCGGTGTTGATCTGGAGGCGGATGAGTTGGCCTTCTTCCCGCTTCTCTACTGGCCAATCACCCAAAGCCAGCCGACGCCCTCTGCCAACGCCTATGCCAAGCTGAACGAGTATCTGCGCTCTGGCGGGATGATTCTGTTTGATACACGCGACGCTGATATCGCGCGTTTTGGCGCGGCAAGTCCGAATGGGCGCAAGTTGCAAACGCTCGCAGCGCCGCTGGATATTCCACCCTTGGAACCTTTACCGCAGGATCACGTGCTGACGCGCACATTCTATCTGTTACAGGATTTCCCAGGACGTCACACTGCGCGTGATCTTTGGGTTGAAGCCGCCCCCAAAGATGCAGAGCGCATCGAAGGCATGCCGTTTCGTAACCTCAATGACGGTGTCAGCCCCGTGGTGATTGGTGGTAACGATTGGGCTGCGGCTTGGGCGATGGACCGTCGTGGCAACGCGGTCTTCCAAATCGGGCGCGGTTTCGCGGGGGAGCGGCAACGTGAGCTTGCCTATCGCTTTGGCGTTAATCTGGTGATGCATGTACTGACAGGCAACTACAAATCCGATCAAGTTCATGTCCCCGCACTTCTTGACAGGCTAGGCCAATGACACAAACGCTGGTCTTTGATCCTCTTATCCCCTTGGCATTGCTGATAGCGGCAGCTGCTGTGGTATTTGCAGGTCTCGCGCTCGCACTTTGGAGGGGTTTGGCCGGGGCATGGTTACGTGGTTTGGCTGGGATCGTGGTGCTTGCAGCGCTAGCAGGCCCAAGTTTGCAACGTGAAGAACGCGGTGCTTTGAACGATATTGTGGTGATTATCAGCGACGAAAGCGCGTCGCAAAGACTGGCCGAACGCGCAGGTGTCACCGAAAACGCGAGCGCTGAACTGGCAGCATTGTTAAACGCACGCGACAAAATTGACGTTGTGCGCGTCTCTGTGCCCGACGGGCAAGGGGATGCGGGGACGCAATTGCTCACTGTGCTGAACGACACGCTTGCAGGGCTGCCCGAAGGCCGTATCGCAGGCGCTTTTCTGGTCAGCGACGGACGCTTACACGATCTGGAGCGCGCACCGGATCTACCAGCGCCTTTGCATCTGCTCCTTAGCGGGAAAAGTACCGATTGGGATCGCCGTTTAAGCGTCACCAACGCGCCAGCGTTTGCAATTTTGGGCGAGCCTGTGACGCTCACATTGAAGATCGAAGATATGGGCACGGCCCCGACGGGCACTGGGTTTGCGCCGCTAGAAATTTCGATTGACGGTGGTCCACCGCAACGCTTTGAAGTGCCAACTGATGCAGAGATCGAGTTGCCCCTTACGCTGCCCCACGGTGGGCGTAATGTTATCCAGTTCACTGTCCCGAAGGCGGAAGGTGAGCTGACCCCGCGCAACAACACGGCGCTTATCCAGATGAACGGTGTGCGGGATCGCTTGCGCGTTTTGCTGGTCTCTGGAGAACCGCACGCTGGCGGGCGCACATGGCGCAATTTGTTGAAATCCGACAGCTCTGTCGATCTGGTACACTTCACCATTCTGCGTCCGCCGGAAAAGCAAGATGGTGTGCCCGTGTCAGAACTGTCCCTCATCGCCTTTCCAACGCGTGAGCTGTTTTTGGAGAAGATCGAAGATTTCGATCTGATCATTTTTGATCGCTACAAGCGTCGTGGTATTCTGCCTTCGCTATACCTCGAAAACGTAGCGCGCTATGTTGAGGACGGGGGCGCAGTACTGGTTGCGGCCGGACCTGATTTTGCGTCGGCTTATAGTATTTACCGTTCTCCCTTGGCTGAAATCTTGCCTGCCGCGCCTACAGCGCGCGTAATCGAGCAAGGGTACCGCCCAAGTATCAGCCCACTTGGCGAACGCCATCCTGTAACGGCTGGCCTGCCCAACACCCAAGATTGGGGGCGCTGGATGCGTCAAATCGAGGTTGAGCCGAATGCAGGCGATGTGGTCATGACGGGCGTTAATGAAAAACCTTTGTTGATCCTGAACCGTGTTGGAGAAGGTCGTGTTGCAATGCTTGCTTCTGATCATGCCTGGCTTTGGAACCGTGGGTTTGAAGGCGGGGGTCCGCAGCTGGAATTGCTGCGCCGTCTTGCCCATTGGATGATGGGTGAGCCAGAATTGGAAGAGGACGCGCTGCTGGCAGAAGCCACAGGGCAAAACATGCGCATCATTCGCCGCACTTTGAAGGAAAGCGCCGCGCCTGTAAGTGTGACTGCGCCGGATGGCAGTGTGACAGAGCTAAGCATGACAGAGATTGAACCTGGTCGCTTTGAAGCACAATACACAGGAACTGATATCGGACTCTATCGTCTGCGCGATGACGCGCATGAGACGGTAATCGGTTTAGGCCCCGCCGCGCCGCGAGAGTTCGAAAAAACAATCGCCACCGCAGAGTTTTTGGGGCCTTTGGTGGATCAAACTCGGGGCGGTGTCGCGCGTTTGGAAGATGGGCTGCCCACGATCAGAACCGTGCGCGAAGGTCGTCCAGCGGCAGGACGCGGATGGCTTGGGATAACGCCGCGCGGTGCCTATGAAACGCTGAGCGTGCGCCAAACCGCACTGCTGCCTGCATGGCTAGTGTTGCTTTTGGCGTCGATGCTGATCTTGGCCGCGTGGCTACGCGAAGGGCGGCGTTGAACGGTTAACGCGACAGAGTGATCTTGTAGCCGCTGTCTTTCCAACCGTCTTCGGAACACTTTACACGAATGAACACTTCGCGTGTGCCATCGGGCAACATCACGTTGCTCAAACCACGCGTAAAGGGTTGCTCCTTCACGTGGGGATGATGAAGCACCCGCGTGCCAAACACTGTGCCGTCCGATCCGACAATTTCCCAACCGTCCGCATAGTGATCCCAACCTGTATCAGGGTGTTCAATCGTGACGGAGAAATCCCAACCCATACCTGTTGAATGCGCAGTTGCATCGATGACTTTAGGCTGTTCAGCGAAGGCGGGCGCAGCCACAAAAAGCGCCGCGATAAGGAAAGATGTATGATTCATATCCCCCCATGTAGTGTCGGTACCGCGATTCTGGCAATCACAAGCGCGTTAAGCGTCGTGAGCGTCGCCCGAGAGCAACACGTCGCGCGATCGCGAGGCGAATTCACGGCGCCAGAGCACAAGGCATGTGATTAAGCTTGCCACAATCAGCGCGATTGGCCCCGCAAGCCACGCGGCTGAGGCGAGACCAAAATAGACGGAGCGCAAACCACGATTGAACCCGCGAGCGGCGGTAACATTGATCTCCGCCGCTTGCATCGCGCGCGGCATGGTGCGGGGGTCGTCTACATCATTAGGCACAGCAGACATCAAAACCGCGCAATATCCAAACAGGCGGTTTGACCAAACGAACTTGAGGAACGCGTTGGTCACGAAGAATAGCGTGACCATGAGCTTCAGCTCCCACACAATGTTTGGATCGCTGTTAAGCGTCAAATCATCTGCGATTCCAATAAGTTGTTCAGTATTACCAAAAAGCGCCAGAACTCCGCCGATAGAGATCATGCTCGCGGATGCAAAGAACGCTGTACCCTGACGCAAGTTACCCAAGATCGTCGCGTCGTAAATACGTGGATCACGGGTAATCATTTGCTGCATCCATTCGCGCCGGTAGCCTGCCATCAAAACTGACACGGATGCGTGTTTAGTGGAGGGATGTTCAATGCGCCATCCGATCACAAACCAGAGCAACAACAAGAGGCCAAATGCGCTGTAATCAGCGTATGAAAAGAGAGTCAGTCGGCTAAATATGTCCATGTTTCCACATACGCGAACCAATCAGTACTTGCCAATTCTATAAATTGGTTATATTTTATTACCAATCATCGAAAGAACTGTTTCATGGACATGCCACGCCCTGACCCGATTGTACTATCTCGCAAGTCCGAACTGGTTGCGCGTTTGCTGACGGTATTACCGCAGGACGCCGTGATTGAAGATGAAATGGAAACCCGCGCCTATGAGTGCGATGCGCTGACCGCCTACAAATGTCCGCCGCTGCTTGCGGTTTTGCCACGCAGCACCGCGGAAGTGTCCGACGTTTTGCGCATTTGTTATGACATGAATGTCCCTGTGGTACCGCGCGGTTCTGGCACCTCACTTGCGGGCGGGGCCTTGCCGACTGCGGACTGTGTGATCCTCGGGGTTGCGCGAATGAATGACGTGCTTGAAACCGACTACACTAATCGCGTGATCCGTGTGCAATCAGGGCGTACAAATCTAAGTGTATCTGGCGCAGTTGCTGAGGAAGATTTCTTCTATGCGCCTGATCCATCCAGCCAGCTTGCCTGTGCGATTGCGGGCAATATTGCGATGAATTCAGGCGGCGCGCATTGCTTGAAATACGGTGTGACCACGAACAATCTACTTGGCGTCACCATGGTGATGATGGACGGTGAAATCGTCGAGATCGGTGGTGCACATTTGGACAGTGGCGGGCTTGATCTGCTGGGCATCATCTGTGGTTCCGAGGGTCAGCTTGGTGTTGTGACAGAAGCGACATTGCGCATCCTGCACAAGCCCGAAGGGGCGCGGCCTGTGCTGGTTGGTTTTGATAGCAATGAAGTCGCCGGGGCCTGTGTGTCCGACATTATTCAAGCGGGCGTCTTGCCTGTGGCCATTGAATTCATGGATCGCCGCGTGACTGAGGTGGTCGAGAATTACGCGCATGCGGGGTATCCACTATGCGAAGCGGTTCTGATCATCGAGGTCGAAGGATCAGAGGCGGAAATTGACGCGCAACTTGCTTTGATTCGTGAGATCGCAGAGCGTCATAACCCCATCGAATTCAGGGAAGCGAAAGACGCAGATGAAGCCTCGCGTATCTGGCTGGGCCGTAAAAGTGCGTTTGGCGCGATGGGACAGATCAACGATTACATGTGTCTTGATGGGACGATCCCTGTGTCATCCCTACCTATGGTTTTGCGGCGAATTGGTGAGTTGTCCAAAGAGTCCGGCCTTGAGGTGGGCAATGTCTTTCACGCAGGCGACGGCAATATGCATCCGCTTATTCTGTTTGATGCCAATAAGGATGGCGATCTGGAGTTATGCGAAGCGATGGGCGCCGAGATATTGAAGCTTTGCGTTGAAGCGGGTGGCTGTTTGACGGGCGAGCATGGTGTCGGAATCGAAAAGCGCGACCTGATGGGGTATCAATATAAGCCTGCTGACTTGGACGCGCAAATGGCTGTGAAAGACATATTTGACCCCAAATGGCTCCTGAATCCTGCGAAAGTGTTCCCCCTGGATGTGTCAGATGCGAAGCGCTCCGCGCAAATTGCTGCTGAGTAATGGGGGCGCTGCCCCCGTCGGCCTACACCTACTCCCCAGAGGTATTTAAGGACCAAAGAAGATGGAACCCACATCGGAAGCCGAATTGGCTGATTTGATTTCAAGCGCCAAAGCGCCCCTGTGCATCCGTGGTGGCGGCACTCGTTTGCTTGGGCCAATTGAGGGCGAGGTTTTGGAGACCAGTGGTCTGCAAGGGATATCATTATATGAATCAGGCGCTTTGACGATGGTTGCGGGTGCTGGCACGACGCTTGACGAGATCGGGGCCGCTTTGAAAGCTGAAAACCAAAGGCTCGCGTTTGAGCCACCTGATTTGCGCGACGTTCTTGGAACCACGGGCGCGAGTACAATTGGCGGAGTTGCCGCCAGCAATGCATCAGGCTCGCGGCGTATTTCTGTTGGTGCGTGTCGTGATTTCATGCTTGGCGTGCGCTTTGTGGATGGCGCTGGCATTGTCGCAAAGAACGGCGGGCGCGTGATGAAGAACGTCACCGGCTATGATCTGGTCAAGCTGATGAGTGGCGCATTTGGCACCTTGGGTGTGCTGAGCGAAGTCTCATTGAAAGTAATGCCGAAAGTGGAAATGCAGCTATGTTTGCGCATTGAAGGATTGAATGCAAAGCAGGCCGTCGCTGCTATGTCAGCCGCCTTGGGATCCCCTTTTGAAGTTTCAGGTGCTGCGCAAGCTTTGGACGGTGCGGTTGTCTTGCGTCTGGAAGGATTTGACGCATCGGTTCGATATCGCGCTGACAAGCTGACACAAGTTTTGGCAGGGTTTGGGACAGTCGAAATGCTGGATGATCAAGCGCAGTGTGACACGCTCTGGCGCGACATTCGCGATGCGCGCGGGTTTACTGGAAGCACTGGTGATCTCTGGCGCGTTTCCGTGAAACCAAGTGATGCGCCTGAGCTGATTGATACGCTTGGTGCCCATGCTGTGCTGCTCGATTGGGGTGGTGGATTGATGTGGGTCGACATGCCCAAACGCGCGGATCTTAGGGCACGCATGTCTGTGCCAGGTCATGCGACTTTGATGCGTAGCGACGATAAAGGCTTTGAGCAGGTAGCGCGGTTCCATCCCGAGGCCGCACCACTTGCAAAGATCAGCGCTGAGCTGCGGGCGCGGTTTGATCCGAAAGGCATACTCAATCCTGGACTTATGGGAGATGTCGCATGAAGACCGAGTTTAGTGACGTTCAAATGCAGGACCCCTCAATCCAGCGCTCTAACAAGATCCTGCGATCCTGTGTCCATTGCGGGTTTTGCACGGCGACTTGCCCCACATATCAAGTGCTTGGCGATGAGCTGGATAGCCCGCGTGGACGCATCTATCTGATTAAGGATATGCTTGAGACGGGACGCGAGCCAGACGCGAAAACGGTTGGGCACATTGATCGCTGCTTAGGCTGTCTTGCTTGCATGAGCACCTGTCCGTCTGGTGTGCACTACATGCATTTAATCGATCACGCGCGAAACTACATCGAGGAAAACTACAAAAGACCCCTGAGCGAACGCGCTTTGCGTTGGGTACTTACTTTGGTTTTGCCCTATCCCACGCGCTTTCGTGTTGCGCTGCTTGGAGCGAAAATGGCGCGTCCGTTTGTGCGATTTATCCCTGACAAGCGGCTACGCGCGATGATCGCGATAGCCCCGAAACAAGTGCCACCTGTTAGTCGCAATGATGATCCGCAGACCTTCGCTCCAATCGCCACGCGCAAAAAACGTGTGGCCCTGATGACGGGGTGCGCGCAGCGTGCTCTGGATACGGATATCAATGATGCCACGATCCGTTTACTGACCCGCTTCGGCTGCGAAATCGTCGTCGCAGAAGGGCAAGGATGTTGTGGCGCTTTAACGCATCACATGGGCAAGCAAAGCGAAAGCCACAAAGCCGCCGCCGCCAATATCAAAGCGTGGACACGTGAGATGGACGAAAACGGGCTTGATGCGATTGTAACCAACACCTCGGGATGCGGAACAACTGTTAAGGACTACGGTCACATGTTTGAGGGCGATCCACTTGAGGCGGATGCCAAGCGCGTTGCCGCTATTGCTAAAGACGTTAGCGAAGTTTTGAAAGATCTGGACCTGCCAGAAGGTGGTGCGCCTGGGATGACCGTTGCCTATCATGCGGCCTGTTCGCTTCAGCATGGGCAACAGATCAAGACGGCGCCAAAAGACCTACTAAAGCAGGCCGGCTTTAGCGTGGTCGAACCGAAAGACAGCCACCTGTGCTGTGGCTCTGCAGGTACATATAATCTGATGCAGCCAGAAATCTCTGCGCAGCTCAAAGAGCGTAAAGTCGAGACTTTGATGGCCGCGAACCCTGATGTGATCGCAGCGGGTAATATCGGTTGTATGATGCAAATCGGCTATGCGATTGGCGTGCCCGTGGTTCACACGGTAGAGCTGCTGGATTGGGCCACAGGCGGTCCCCGCCCTGCGAAAATGGATGGAAATCCAAGCATACAAAAAGTACCCATTCTGCGCTAAGCGCCTTATTGTTGCCTCATCCTGTTTCTATCCAGTTTGAAACGTATTTTGGAGACGGCATGACGCGGATCACCTTTTTGATCGCATGGGCTTTGGCCTTTTCCACGAGCGCGCATGCGCAAACCAGTGGGCTAAAGCGGCTCAACACAGGCGATGAGTCGCGCGGTTGGGAAGCTGTAGGCCGCCTCGATGTGGCCGGAAAAGGTTTCTGTACGGGGGCTTTGATTGCGCCTGATTTGGTGCTGACAGCTGCGCATTGTCTGTTTGATCGCGACACGGGGTTGCGGGTTGATCACGATATTATGGAATTTCTTGCAGGATGGCGCGATGGGCGCGCGTCCGCCTATCGCAATGTGCGCCGCGCGGTGGTGCATCCTGAATATTCCTACGATGGAACGGCGACGACAGACCGCGTGCGCAATGACCTTGCTTTGATCGAATTGGATCGCCCGATCCGCAACACGCAAGTAATCCCATTTGAGACGGCCGAACGCCCCGCGAAAGGCGACAAGATCGGCGTCGTGCCTTACGCATTGGATCGCTTAGAAGCCCCATCTTTGCAGGAAATTTGCCATGTCATGGCGCGTCAAAAGGGCGTTTTGGTGATGTCCTGCGACGTAAATTTCGGTTCGTTGGGGGCACCTATTTTCAGCATGGATGGAGACACAGCAAAGATCGTTTCCGTTGTATCGGCGAAGGCAGAGGTCAAGGGCACACCTGTTTCACTTGGTACTGCTTTGGAAAGCCCGCTCGCGCGTTTGCGCGCTGAACTTGCTGCCGAACGCGGGCGCTTCAGTGTTATTGGTTCGCAAGAAAGCCGTAATGCCGAAACCATCGAAGGGCGCACGATTTCTGGAGCAAAGTTTGTGAAGCCTTAAATATTTTGGGCATCGCGCCCTCTTGAAACCACTTTACCCCCTCCCCAAATCAATAGCATCGCAGCGCCAATGATGGGTTGCGTGAATCGGCCTGTCCCGAATGGGAAGGCCACTAACATATTGTTATTGCTCAAGTGAGGATGACCCATGCGTACTTTTGATTTCGCACCGATGCACCGTGCATCCATCGGTTTTGACCAAATCGCAGACATGATGGACCACGTTATGTCCAACGATGTCAGCCCCAATTCATATCCGCCCTACAACATCGAAAAGACTTCCGATGACTACTACCGGATCTCTATTGCGGTGGCCGGATTTACCGACGCAGACTTGTCCGTTGAGGTGAAAGAAGGCGCTTTGTTTGTCACCGCACGCAAAGGCGAAGACGCGACAAAGCGGACCTATTTGCACCGTGGCATCGCCACCCGCGCGTTCGAGCGGCGCTTCCATTTGGCAGATCATGTGCGCGTCACAGGGGCGAGCCATGAAGATGGAATGCTCCATATCGAACTAACACGCGAAGTGCCCGAAGCCTTGAAACCGCGCCAAATCGAGATTGCTCGCACTGGCGCAGTGAAGACTGATGTGGTTGAGGCGAAAGCCATTAACTGATCAATCTCGTGACAGGTGACCTCACGTGCTGCAGCACGTGAGGCTACTTGAGCGAAGCAGCCAAGCGCATCAATTGGATCGCTTCTGCACGATAGCCAAAACTATCCTCCCCGCGCGCATTGCTCGCCGCCGTGATTGCCTCTTTATAGGACCAATTGCCAAGACGCACACTCCCGCGCAGCAACTCCCCAAAGCCGGAAACAGCAGCCGCAAATTCAAGCTCTGTGTCGGGTTCTAGCGTCGTCGGAATCGCACGCTTGATCAACTGACTGTCCTGCGCACCCGGCTCTTTGAACCGCAGCTTCAAAAATCCTAATTCATCTGTCGAACCGTCTGCGCTGCTTTCGCCATAACGCAGCGCATCCACTTGCGTTTCGTTTCCAACAAGCGTGACCTCATAGAGCGCAGTCACCTGATGGCCCGCACCAATGTCACCCGCATCCACCTTGTCATTGTTAAAATCCTCACGTGCTAACGCACGGGTTTCATAGCCGATCAAACGATACTCTGCGACGGTCGCGGGGTTGAATTCAACCTGCACCTTTACGTCACTCGCAATAGGAAAAAACGCGCCAGTGAGTTGATCCACCAGCACCTTTTGCGCCTCTGGCAGGCTATCAATATAGCTTGCCTGACCATTGCCGTTCTGCGCAAGAGCTTGCATCGTCACATCATCCAGATTGCCATGGCCAAAGCCAAGAACAGACAGGAACATCCCACTATCTCGCTTGTCCGCAATGTAGTCTTTCAGTGCTTCAGGATTGCTGAGACCAACGTTGAAATCCCCATCCGTCGCGAGCAGAACGCGGCTGACTTCGCCCTCGTCTTGCATCTGCTTTGCAAGGGCATAGGCCTGCTGCAAACCTGCCTGTCCATTGGTTCCACCACCTGCTGCAAGGTTGTCCAACGCACCAAGGATCGTGTCGCGTTCGCGCGCGGCGGTGGGTTCAAGAACCTGCCCTGCACTGCCCGCATAAGCGACAATCGCCACCTGATCTTCCGCGCGCAATTGACCAAGCATGAGGCGCAAGGACTGTTTGAGCAGAGGCAATTTATCCGGCTGGTTCATCGAGCCTGATGTATCAATCAAGAAGACCAAGTTTAGTGGTGGGCGCGCCTCTACTTCTGGCATTTTGCCTTGCAGCGCGATACGCAAAAGCTGCGTGCTTTCGTTCCACGGCGTCGTCATCATAGCAAGTGAGGTGGCAAAGGCTCCCTCACTCGGCGCAGCATAGTCATAGGGGAAGTAGTTCACCATTTCCTCAATCCGAACAGCTGCCGCAGGTGGCAATTGACCGTTCATCAAAGATGAGCGCACAATTGAATAACTGGCTGTATCCACATCAACCGAAAAGGTAGACACAGGCGTTTCGCGGGTCACCTTCAACGTGTTTTTCGGCACGCTGGCGAAGGCTTCTGTATCCGCTTCAACCGCGACCACAGGTGCATCCGCGATCAAGCCCGCGCCCGGTGCAACGCGCGTGCGGCTTTGAGACTTTGCCGACATACGCGGAGCGGGCACCGGGCTGGGTGCCATCTCACTCGCTATCGCACCGACGGCCATATCTGCCTCGGGTTCAGTCGCGATTAGCTCCTCCAGCACAGGCGCTTCGATGAGAACAGCTGGCTGTGGCGTGAACACCTTAGGCGGGCCTTCGCGCAGCACCGGAAGAACCATCACAAGGCCGAACGCGGCCAAAGCTGTCGTCGCGGTCAGACCCGCTTTTGAAGATATTGCATCAAACATCGCACGTATTCCTTTTGCAAAAACGCCCATGCTTGGAGCGTCTTTCATAGGACGTGCTTCGGCCGGCGATCCTTGGAGGCGTGCAAAATTTTCTTGTGCCAGCGCTACATTTTCGACGCGGCGCTTAGCATCGGGCGCAGGCGTTGCTACGGAAAACGCAGCTTTGAGATCGTCTAAATCATCGCTCATTGCTCGCTCTCCTTTAGGGCTTTTAAATGTTTCTTCACTTCGCTCATGCGCCAACTTACCGTGCCTTCTGACACCCCCAAAACCTCGCCCACCTCGCGGTGGTTCATGTCATCCATCACCAAAGCAACCGTGTCGCGCAAATCATCAGACAGCGTACCCACGGCGCGGGTCAACCAATCTTGCGCCTCTGCCTGTTCTCGCATCGCTTCGGTGCGGTTCACTTCCCAATCACCCCAGCCCTGCGCTGCTTTCGCGCGCGTACTCGCGCGGCGACGGCGGTCGTGGGCTGCGTTCACAACCACACGATAAAGCCATGTCGAAAAGGCAGATCCGCCCTCAAACTGCGAGAGCTTCGCAGGCAAGGCAGCACATATGTCTTGGCATAAATCTTCGGCCTCTGCGTGGCTGCCCATGAGGCGGAAACACAAACCAAACAGGCGATCATAGGACCGCTCTAACAAAAGCGTAAACGCATCTGCGTCGCCGTCTTTTGCAGCCAAAGCTAGTTCTTTATCACCCGTTTTCATGCGCATCACGATCATAGGACGTAGCCGCGCAGTCAATCCTTGGAAAATAAATCGAAAAAACTAGGCTAGGCGTGCAGGCAAGACCGAAAAGCCGCGAAACCGGATGCGCCCTGCACGTTCTGTACCCTCTACAATCTCGTAATGCGGAAAACGCTCAAGGAATTCGCTAACCGCAATCCGACCCTCCATCCGCGCGAGCGTCAGGCCGACGCAAGTATGCGCACCACCTGCAAAAGCAAGATGTTTGTTAGGGCGACGGTCCAATTGCAACACATCGGGGTTTTCGAATTGTGCAGGGTCTCGATTGGCAGCGCCAATGCACAAATGTAGGTCCGTGCCTGCAGGGATGTGGGTGCCATGCAACGTCATGTCCTCAGTTGTGAGGCGATTGCCGAATTGATTGGGGCTTTCCATGCGCAGGACCTCATCAACAGCCATTGTGATAAGCTCAGGTTCAGCAAGCAATCGCGCACGCGCCACACGATCGTGGTCAAGTAACATCAGCGCATTGCCAATCAGGTTCGTCGTCGTTTCATGCCCTGCGTTCAGAATGAAAATGCAGTTTTGGTACAACTCCACAGGGCTCAAACGCCCTTCCTCGGATTGAATTAGGCGGGTGAGCACATCTGTTTCGGGTTCGCCCGGATTGATGCGTCGGTCCGCCACAATTTCTGTCAAGAAAGCAACGAAATCGAGCACTGCCTTGTTACCACGCGCTTCTTGTTCTGATGACAATTGCGGCTCTAACGCGCCAAGGATTGCGAGCGACCAATCGCGCAAAGGGCCGCGCCGTTCGCGTGGGATGTTGAAAAGATTGCCAATAACTTCGATCGGGATCGCACCTGCGAAGGCGTCGATTAGATCGACCTCTTTATGTTCGCTAATCTCATCTAGTAAGCTGTCGACCAAAGTGACCAAACCTGGCTCCATTGACGCCAAAGCGCGCGGGTTCATCGCGCCCACCATGATCTTGCGCACGCGCGTGTGCAGCGGCGGATCATTGAACACCAGCGATGTCGTGTGATGCTCAAACAGCGGAGCGTCCGTACCGAATTTCGGCGTGAACACCTTCTTCTTGTCAGAAATAAAGCGCGCAGTATCGCGGTAGATCATATCCAGATCGGCGTAGCGCGACACGATGAACGATCCATCGGGTTGGCCGCAGACAGGGTGGTCTTCGCGTAGACGCGCGTAATGCGGATAAGGGTCATGGTGAAAGCCGCTCGGTAAATTTGTGAGCGTCAGACTCATGCTTTCTTACTAACGATTGAGGCAATGCCCAAAGTGTCGAGCACCTTCGCCTCGATGTCTTCCGCGTTTAATTTCGCGACCGTATACATATCTCGCGGGCTGGACTGGTCGATAAAGATATCCGGCAAAACCATCGAACGGTATTTGAGACCTGTATCGAACACGCCCTCTTCTGCGAGCAGCTGCGCTACGTGAGAGCCAAAGCCGCCAACGACGCCCTCTTCAATGGTGATCAGCGATTCATGATCTTGAGCGAGTTGCAAGATCAAGTCACGATCCAAAGGTTTGGCAAAACGCGCATCGGCAATGCTTGGCGTGATGCCTTTGGCGGCGAGCGCGTCGCAGGCATCCTCCACCTCTTTCAGACGTGTACCGAAGGAAAGAATGGCCACGCCTTTGCCCTCACGGATCATGCGGCCTTTACCAATCTCCAGTGGAATACCCTTCTCAGGCATTTCTACTCCAACACCTTCCCCACGTGGGAAACGGAAGGCGATTGGACCCTCATCATGGGCAACCGCAGTCGCAACCATATGCACCAACTCCGCTTCGTCCGCAGCGGCCATCACGGTGAGTCCGGGCAAATTCGCAAGATAAGCAACATCAAAAGCCCCCGCATGTGTCGCACCATCAGCACCCACAAGGCCAGCGCGATCAATCGCGAAACGCACAGGCAAGCGTTGGATCGCAACATCATGCACAACTTGGTCATAGCCACGCTGCAAGAACGTGGAGTACATCGTGCAGAACGGCTTCATCCCGCCAGCGGCAAGTGCTGCGGAAAAGGTCACACCATGCTGTTCAGCGATTGCAACGTCAAAACACCGGCTCGGGTAGCGCTCTGCAAATTGGTTGAGCCCTGTGCCATCAGGCATCGCGGCTGTGACAGCGCAAATCTTGTCGTCGGCGGCAGCTTCCTTCAGCAGGCTTTCTGAAAAAACCTTGGTGTAGCTCGGCGCGTTGGATGGGGTTTTTTTTTGCTCACCCGTCAGAACGTCAAACTTCGCCGTTGCATGGCCTTTATCTCGCGCAGCTTCGGCGGGTGCATAGCCCTTGCCCTTCTTCGTAATCACATGGATGAGCACAGGCCCCGTCGCGCGCGTTTGAACAGTGCGCAAAACAGGCAAAAGCTGATCCATATCGTGCCCATCGATGGGGCCGAGATAAGAGAAACCCAACTGCTCGAACAATGTGCCACCAACAGTCATGCCCTTCAGCATATCCTTGGCGCGCTTTGCTCCTTCGCGGAAGGGTTCAGGCAGCAGACTTACCGCGCCTTTGGCAGCGGTCTTGAGATCTTGGAACGGTTCTTCCGCATAAAGTCGGCTGAGATAGGAAGACAGCGCACCAACAGGGGGCGCGATGCTCATCTCGTTGTCATTGAGGATCACGAACATGCGTTTCTTCAAGTGACCTGCGTTATTCATCGCCTCAAATGCCATACCGGCACTAATTGAGCCATCTCCGATCACAGCAATCGCGTCACCTAGACCACCGGGCGCTTCGCCGCCCAAATCACGCGCAACAGCAAAGCCAAGGGCTGCCGAGATTGAGGTTGAGGAATGTGCCGCACCAAAGGGGTCATAAACGCTCTCTGAGCGTTTGGTGAACCCGCTCAGGCCATCTTTCATACGCAAGGTGCGGATACGATCGCGACGTTCCGTAAGGATTTTATGGGGGTAGCATTGATGACCCACGTCCCAAATAATTTTGTCCTTGGGTGTGTTGAAAATGGAATGCAAAGCAACTGTCAGCTCAACAACGCCCAGTCCCGCACCCAAGTGACCGCCAGTCTCAGATACCGCCGAGATCGTCTCAGACCGCAATTCCTGCGCCACGCACACGAGTTCGGAATCAGAAAATTGTTTGAGATCAGAGGGACGGTTCACACGGTCCAAAAGCGGGGTATTCGGACGGTCAGACATATCACTTGCCCCCTTAGTCGTAAGTTACGAGCGACGCTCAATCACAAAACGCGCAACATCACACAGATGATCCGCATCGCTTCCGAAGATAGATAGTGCATCACAAGCCGATTCCACCAGCATTTCAGCGCGGCTCTTTGCCCCGTCTAGACCGAGCAGCGACACGAACGTCGCTTTGCCCGCTTCCGCGTCCTTTTGCGCTGCTTTGCCGAGGGTTTCAGCGTCACTTGTAACATCAAGTATGTCGTCTGCGATTTGAAAGGCGAGACCGAGTGCATCGCCATAGGTTTTCAACGCTTGAGTGTCAGCTTTGGCAAGGATCGCACCAGCTGTCGCGGACCATGTAATGAGCGCGCCTGTCTTGCCGTTTTGCAGCTCTGTAATTTCATCGATGTTCAAAGGCGTCGCCGTGCTTTCCGCTGCGATGTCGAGCGCTTGACCGTAAACCATTCCTGCAGCACCACTCGCGCGTGCAAGCGTCAAAGCCAGGGTTGAACGAACAAACGGGTCATCATGGCAGGCAGGATCGCTCACCAGCTCAAACGCCAGCGTTTGCAAAGCATCTCCACACAGGACCGCCGTGGCATCATCCCACTTCACATGAACCGTAGGCTGACCCCGACGCAGATCATCATCATCCATACAAGGCAAATCATCGTGCACCAATGAGTACGCATGAAGCGCCTCAATCGCACAGGCCGGCGCAATCGAGCACGCAACATCAGCGCCGCACACACGCGCACTTTCGCGCACAAGGAACGCACGCAAGCGTTTGCCACCTGTCGTCGCATAGCGCATCGCTTGCACGATTGGAACATCCGCGAAACCGCTAAGAACGCGCATAAAATGTTGGTCCACCTCCGCAGACCAACCTGCCATTTCAGATTTAAGTGTCACAGCCCTTCGACAGGCGTTGTCCCTTTGGCCGCGCCATCACCATCAAACGTGATCGCAGCAACCTTTTCTTCGGCCTCTTTCAGCTTGGCCTCACAGCGCTTTTTAAGCTCCGCGCCACGCTCATAAAGGGTAATGGATTGTTCCAAAGGCACATCGCCGCGCTCTAGCTGGCTGACCACTTGCTCCAGCTCGCCCATGGCTTGCTCAAAGCTCATTTCACTTACGTTAGTGTCGCCCATCCGCTGGCCTCCCTCAATGCATCCACATGCGCGGCCACAGCTTCGGCCAACGCATCCAAATCATAGCCCCCTTCGAGTGCAGAGACCACACGCCCTTCGCATATTTCGCCCGCTATTTTGCACAGCTCGTGTGTGAGCCATTTGAAATCGCCTGTGGACCAGTTGAGGTTCGCCAAAGGGTCGTCTTGGTGCGCATCAAAGCCAGCGGAAATGAAGATCATTTCAGGCTTGAACGCACGTAAACGCGGAAAAACTTCAGCCTCATAAAGCGCGCGCATTTGATCGCCTTTGCTTTCGGGCGCGATGGGCAAATTCACAACATTGTCGAACCCGCCTTTGTCAGAGCGTTCCCCAGTGCCCGGCCAAAGCGGCATTTGCTGGGACGTTATCGTCAAAGCACGCTTCTCGTTCCAAAGCAGGTCCTGCGTGCCATTGCCGTGATGTACGTCAAAATCAACGATCACTACACGTTTCAAGCCATGATGTTCAAGCGCATATTTCGCGCCAATCGCAACATTTCCGAACAGGCAGAACCCCATGGGCGTGGAGATTTCGCAATGATGCCCAGGGGGTCGGATCGCTGCGAAAGCATTCCCTGCCTCACCGTTCATCACCATATCTACGGCTTTGGTGACAGCGCCAACAGCACGAAAGGCGGCGTCGAGCGAACCAGGCGACATATGTGTATCTGCGTCCAGCTGACGATGCCCCACATTCGGCAGCGCGCTGCGCAAATCGGTGATGTGGCTCGCAGGATGGCAACGCATGATGTCATCTTCGCTACCCAACGGCGCTTTGACAAGAAGGAGGTCTTTGTCCTTGAGCGCACGTAGGATGTATTCGAGCCGAGCCACCTGTTCAGGGTGACCTGCGGGTGTGACATGCTCAAGGCATGCGGGATGTGTGATGAGGGCTGTGGTCATAGCGCTCTCCTAAAAGGGACGTTTAATCAGGCGCCAACATATACCCAGCGCCGCGCACGGTTTGCATGTAACGGGGTTGCTTCGGGTCCATCTCGATTTTACGCCTTAACCGCGTGATCTGAACATCCACCGCACGCTCTTGCGCTTGGCCGCGATCACGGCCCAAGTCTTCGACCAATTGCACTCGGCTAACAGGCACGCCCACATGTTTGGAAAAAATGCGCATGAGTTGAGACTCGGTCGCCGTTAGGCGGACAAGTTCATCGCCATGCCACATCCTACCATGCTCGATATCATAGCGCACAGGGCCTAGATGCAGGACTTTAGGGGTAGTATCTACTGCTTCCATTTCAGGCATGCGGCGCAGGATTGCGTTGATGCGGAGCAACAGTTCCTTAGGTTCAAACGGCTTGGCAAGGTAGTCATCGGCGCCCGCCTCAAGCCCTTCAATCCTATTCTCCGTCTCGCCCTTCGCGGTCAGCAGCAAGATCGGTGTGGTTGAGGTTTTACGAATATCACAGGTGAAGCTCACACCATCTTCACCCGGCATCATCACGTCCATCACTATCATATCGAAATCAAGGCCAGCCAATATGCGCCGCGCATGGGCAGCATCGCGTGCGGCGGTGACAAGAAACCCGTGTCGCATCAAAAATTTTTGCAAAAGCCCGCGAATGCGCTCGTCGTCGTCTACGATCAAAAGATGGGCGTCGGGATCATTCATGTGCAGCTTTCCTTAAGCGCACACGATTTGCGGCGCATGTCTTTGTCCATCATTGCCTCAAGTACGGCGCGAAATCCAGTGACGGCTTCCGCCCCCACATCACGATAAGCGGCGCGCATGCGGGCACGTTGCGCATCGGAGAGTTTGCGTTCCAGTTCCGCCCCTGCATCGGTAAGAAACAAATGGCGTTCACGTTTGTCAGTGCGACCCACTTTGCTTTCAACCAAGCCATCTTCGATCAAGGTTCGCAAAACCCGGTTCAGCGACTGCTTGGTCACGCCCAAGATACCGAGCAGATTGTTCACAGTCGTGCCTGGCGCGCGGTTGATGAAATGCACGGCACGGTGATGCGCGCGCCCGTATGCCATCTCTGAGAGGATGCGGTCAGGATCAGCTGTAAAGCCCTGATAGGCAAAGAACATCGCCTCAATCCCTTGGCGCAATTGTTCATCTGTGAGGAACAAAAGCATATCACTGTGTTGAGCTGCGCTGCGTTCGGACATGGCACACCTTTCCTTGGCTTTCGCAAATTATATGTCAGCTTTGTTGACTTTCCAACAACAGACTGCTAGCGATTCACAGTTTCGGCGCAATATTATGTCCGCTTCGGACATAATTTGCGCAACAAATGAAAAAATGGAAAGAGCGCACTATGACTGGATCTTATGCAGATCGCGACGGTAAAATCTGGATGGACGGCAAACTCGTCGAATGGCGCGATGCCAATGTGCATATCCTGACCCATGCGATGCACTATGCATCTTCGGTTTTTGAGGGCGAGCGCTGCTACTCAGGCAAGATTTTCAAATCGCGCGAGCACTCAGAGCGTTTGATCACCTCTGGCAAGTTGATCGACTTTGACATCCCCTACACGGTGGACGAGATCGAAGCAGCCAAGCAATCGGCACTTAATGCGAATGGTCTGAAAGACGCTTATGTGCGCGCAGTTGCGTGGCGCGGTGCGGGCGAAGACATGGGTGTCGCGTCGTCCAAGAACCCTGTCCACATGGCTGTGGCCGTTTGGGAATGGGGCAACTACTACGGCGACGCAAAGATGAAGGGCGCAAAGCTCGACATCGCCAAATGGAAGCGTCCATCGCCTGAAACAGCACCCTCGCAAGCCAAGGCTGCCGGCCTCTATATGATTGCGACCATGTCCAAGCATGCGGCGGAAGCCAAAGGATGTTCAGACGCGATGATGTTTGATTACCGTGGATACGTGGCAGAGGCGACAGGTGCGAACATCTTCTTCGTAAAAGACGGTGAAGTTCATACGCCAAAGCCTGATGCCTTCCTCAATGGGATCACGCGCCAAACGGTGATTGGCATGCTCAAAGAACGTGACATCACTGTGAATGAACGTGTGATCATGCCAGAGGAAGTTGAAGGGTTTGAACAATGCTGGCTAACAGGCACAGCAGCAGAAGTGACGCCAGTTGGCCAGATTGGCGATTATAATTTCGAAGTTGGCGCGCTGACGCGTGAGATTTCAGAAGCGTATGAGAAGCTTGTACGCGATTGATCAACCCGGAGAGATAAAATGAAAAAGCCGGCTCCTTACGGGATGCCGGCTTTTTTGATTTTGCGATAAGGCAGGATTAACCTGGGCTCATACCGCGTAACTTTTCGGAGCGGCGGCGCAGCAGTTCCACGACTGTCAGCAAGGCTATCGAGATAATAACAAGGATCGTCGCGACCGAGAGGATCGCGGGGCTGATCTGTTCGCGAATACCATTCCACATCTGACGTGGGATAGTTTGCTCATCGAGCCCCCCAACAAACAGGACGACGACAACTTCATCGAACGAGGTTACAAAGGCAAACAAGGCACCAGAAATTACGCCCGGCAAGATCAATGGCATTTGCACCTTAAAGAAGGTGCGTGTCGGGCTTGCGCCCATGTTAGCTGCCGCCTTGGTCAAGGAATGATCAAACCCAACCAGCGTTGCCGTTACGGTGATGATCACAAAAGGAATACCCAAGGTCGCATGCGCAAGGATCACCCCAAGATAAGGAATGCCCCAGTCTTGGATTTTGATCGCTGAGTAGAAGAAGAAAAGCCCCGTCGCCGTAATGATGATCGGTACAATCATAGGTGAAATCAGGATCGCCATAATGATACGACGGCCGGGCATCTCAGGGCGCGACAGACCTAGGGCCGCGATTGTACCCAAGGACGTCGCAATCACGGTTGAGAAGAAACCAATGATCACAGAGTTCTTAGTAGCATTAATCCACGCCGCATTGTTCCAAGCGTCCGCCCACCAGCTTGAATCGCGCGGGGCGTCGGGTTCGTTCATGCCAAACGTTAGCAGCAAATCATACCAACGGGTCGAGTAACCCGTCGGGTCAAACTTCAACATCTTTTCAGTGAAGGTGAAATAGGGTTCCGCGTTAAAGCTCAGCGGGATCACAATCAGGATCGGCAAAATCAGGAACAGAAAGATCAGCGCGCAAATTGTCAGATAGGTATAGTGCCAGACGCGTTCGAGCGTGGACGTATGTAAAGGAAGAGCCATATCGCGTTACCCCAGTTTCAGGTTGTCGATGCCGATAAGGCGATCATAGAGCCAATAGAGCAGCAGAACCGCCCCCAGCAGAATTGCAGCCAAAGCAGCGGCCAAGGACCAATTCAGCGACTTGGTCATGTGGAAAGCAATCAAGTTCGAGATCAGCTGACCATCCGCGCCACCCACCAACGCAGGGGTGATGTAGTAACCAACAGACAAGATAAAGACCAAGAGCGCACCCGCTCCAATCCCTGGAACTGTCTGTGGGAAATAGATTCGGCGAAACGCGGTCCAACTGGTCGCGCCCATAGAGCGTGCCGCGCGCACATAGCTAGGGTTGATCATGCTCATCACAGAGTACAAAGGCAGTACCATGAAAGGCAGCAAAATATGAGTCATCGCAATCACCGTACCTGTCTGATTGTACATCATCTGAATACGATTTTCATCTGCGAGGATACCCGTCGCCACCATAGCATCATTCAAGACACCCTGACTTTGCAAAACGATCATCCAACTCGTCGTGCGCACTAAAAGTGATGTCCAGAAAGGCAGCAAAACAAGGATCATCAACAAATTGGATTTGCGCATCGGCAACGTGGCCATCAAATGTGCTATTGGGAACGCCAGAAAGAAACAAATGACGGTGATCATCAGCGACAAGATCAAGGTACGTTTGAAGAGCGTCACATAGACCTGACGGTTCTCAGGCACCATTTCAACAGAGCCATCATCAGCCCGTTTGCGATCCAAAGCAGCAAGGTAGAAATTCACCGTCACAGCACTTGAGGCCGTGCGCATCGCTTGCCAAAGACTTGGGTCAGCCCAGTCCTCATCAAGATCAATGATCGATTCTTTGAATGGCGGTGCCAGTTTTTTAGCCTTACGCGCAGCTTTAGTGAACATGGAGCGCGAGCCAGACAATTCGTAATTGATGCGCGTGCCGGCTTGGCCCGGCGCTTTCAACTCACGCAGGACCAACAAGTCAGCAGCAAGAGCGGCATAAGCCGTTTCATCAGGGTCCGTGCCTTGGGGGTTTTCCTCAAACCATTCAGCAAGATTGGTCATGATCGGCGTACTGACGCCTGTGCCAAAGTCTTTAGAAATTGTGAAGCCGGTGTTGCTCACCGACTTATAGAGCATCTGCCCAATCGGAAAGATGAAGCTGACAACGATGAACGCCAACAGCGGCAACACCAAAAGGAATGCGCGTCTTTTGGCTCTGGATTGAGCATGCGCCAGCGCTTCTTTAAGCGGCTTGCCGCCTACAGTTGTCAGCATGCTAGGTCCCATCGTGTTGTAAAATTCTTTTGCTCAGCGTTTATATCGCCGAAGGAATAGCCCCGCCTGTCCAGTGCAGACGGGCGGGGCCAAAGATCGCTTACTTCGCCAACCAAGCGTTGAAACGCTCGTTCAGCTCTGCGTCTTTGTCGACCCAGAACTCGAAGTTGTTGACAAGAGCGTTGCCGAGGTTTTTAGCAGCCGTTGGCATGTGTGGTGCCATGTCTGTTATACCATCGGAGTACTTGCCAACCAAAGCGCCAGAAGACTTACGTGCTGGACCATAGGAGATCCAAGACGCCTGATCCGCCAAACGCTGAGTGTCTGTGGAAAACGCGATGAACTTCAAAGCTTCTTCTTTGTTTGGCGCACCCTTTGGGATGACAAACAAATCGAAGTCGAGGATCTGACCGTCCCAAACAACTTCCAATGGCTGGTTCTCAGCAATTGCCGCGTTGAAGATACGACCATTATACGCAGTGGACATCACAACTTCGCCGTCTGCAAGAAGCTGTGGTGGCTGTGCGCCTGCTTCCCACCAAACGATGTCAGCTTTGATGCTGTCGAGCTTAGCGAATGCGCGATCTACGCCTTCGTCTGTGTCGAGTACTTCATAGACTTCTGCCGCAGGAACGCCGTCCGCCATCAAAGCCATCTCAAGTGTTGCTTTTGCAGACTTGCGCACGCCGCGCTTGCCTGGGAAGCCAGCTGTGTTGAAGAAGTCATCAATGCTGTCAGGTGCTGTTGGGTTGTTGTCTTTGTTATACGCAAAAACAGTGGACCAAACGATGTTCGCAACTGCGCAATCCTGAAGCGCGCCTTCGATGAAGTCGTCTGCTGCAGATGTGCCGTCAGGTGCTGCTGGCAGCATGGACAGGTCGATCTCTTCCAAAAGGCCTTCGTCGCAAAGACGTACAGCATCAGAAAATTCAACGTCAGCCACGTCAACTGTGACGTTGCCCGCTTCAACCTGAGCTTTGATAGGTGTCGCTGGGTTGTCGGAATCAACAGAATTGATCGCGATACCTGTCTCGGATGTGAAAGGCTTGTGATATGCCTCGACCTGGCTCTTTGTATACGAACCACCCCAAGACATAACTGTGACTTCCTGAGCGGACGCCGCGAAAGCTACGCTGGTCAGGGCTGTCGCCAAGAGTGCTGTTTTAAGTTTCATTATAGTCTCCCTAGTTACCTATTCATTTATTCAAGGTTTGCGTCATAGGTGTTACTCAAACCCTTTGAAAACCGCGAGGCGCGAAGCGCTCCGCGGCACATCGAAAATTTATGCGTCCAAGGCGCGGCAGTCCTCTGCCATCCAGCCAATTTCCACTTGGCTACCCGGCTCAAGACGCACTTGATCCGGCGCGTTGCGCGATTTGATGATGAAGTCATCTTTGCCAGCAACCCGCAGACGTGTGCGGAAAATGTCGCCCATGTAGATAAACTCAAGCACTTCAGCTTTGAGCGTATGCGCTTCGGCACTCAAACGATCTTTGTTGAATTCAACGCGCTCTGGACGGATAGACACGCGCGTGCGCTCGCCTGCTTTGGTCACATTCACTGGTTTGCAATCAATCAGACCACCGCCATCAAGTTGCACTAATGCGATACCGTTCTTGATCTCTTTGACAGTCCCCTCAAGCGTGTTGTTTTCACCGATGAACTGCGCCACGAAACTGTTTTGCGGACTCTCATATAACTCATCCGGTGGCGCTAGTTGTTGAATACGGCCATCCTCAAACACAGCAACGCGGTCTGACATTGTCAGCGCTTCAGTCTGATCGTGCGTGACGTAGACCACGGTAATCCCTAGATCATCCGCAATGCGCTTTATTTCGAACTGCATCGTTTCGCGTAACTGCTTGTCGAGCGCACCAAGCGGTTCGTCCATCAGAACCAACTCGGCCTCAAACACCAGCGCACGCGCAAGGGCGATACGCTGCTGCTGGCCACCGGACAATTGCGCGGGACGGCGCCCGCCGAACTCACCCATTTGAACTAATTCGAGCACTTGCTTTACCTTCGCTTCGCGCTCTGTCTTTGGAATTTTGCGCACTTCAAGCGGGAAGCTCAGATTTTCGGCAACCGTCATATGCGGGAACAGCGCGTAGTTTTGGAACACCATACCGATGCCGCGCTTGTGCGGTGGAATATTGTTAATCGGCTGTCCATCAAGACGAATGTCGCCATGCGTTGCCGTCTCAAAACCCGCAAGCATCATCAGGCAAGTCGTTTTACCAGAGCCTGATGGCCCAAGCATCGTAAGAAACTCGCCCTTTGGCAGTGATAGATTTAAATCTTTAACTACGAGGTTTTCCCCATCGTAGCTTTTCTGTACGCGATCAAATTCAACGAACGCGTCTTTCGTATGACTATCAGCCAAAAGTGGCTCCCCATGTCTCTCCAGCAGGTTTTCCCTGCCTTTTGCGTTCACGATTTAAAACGCGACTCGCAGCGCAACGCAACCAATTTGCTGACTCGGTGTTCGATTTCACTGAAACGAGACCAATTCGACTGAAATTACGGCAAAACCGAAGTGAATCGCCTATGAATTCGACCGAATCAGGAGTTTATATTATAGTATGTGATATCAGTTCTGATGATTTAATCTGCCATGCTCTGCCCCCAAAGAGCACAGGTGCGCGCGCTTGGATGAAACCCGTCAGACACCATCGCCCCGAGGGTGAAAGGCAGATCGATCGTAACCAAATGCGTGTCAGCTTCGTTTGCAATATCTTCCTGCAAAGCGTCGTTCATGCGGGCAGCCTGCGCCCCTAAAATCCACTGCAACAGCGACGGAAGCACTGGGAAATGTTGCAGTGGATGCACTGCAGTTACAAAAATCTTGCGTACCTTGAAGCGCGCGTGCAATTGGTTGCGTAACTGCGATTGGTTCGCGCACCACCACGACACAAACAAAAACCGCACCACGTCATTCGCGCCAAGCGCAAGGACCGCGACATCATATGCAGTATCAGGTCCAGAGCCGAGCAGCGCGGTGGTAGATTTGGTTGTCGAACCGGTCTTCGCAACGAGCTTCCAGCTTACACGATGCGTCTTTTCCAAAGCTGCCACTAACTGACCACTCAGTGCATCCTTTTGACCCGAAACACCAACACCCGTGCCAGAGGAATCGCTAACGATCAAAACGCGCAAATCTGACCCTTTGCCGCTGCATCCCTCGCGCAGGCCGGCAGCCTCTGGCAGGATCAATGCTTTGCGTTTGATACACAGGCCGTGAAATAGCAGCCAAGGCGCCAGAGGCAGGCGCACTAACACGTCTAAAGGTGGCAGAAACCCCATCTAACCGCACTTTTTTCGCGCCCGAATGAGCGGGCCAATCCGCAGGCTTGTCCCCGTCTCTGTACGTGTGCGCGTACGCAGGACTGGCGTGTTCTCAGATGCATTCGCGCGCCCTTCGCGCAGCGTGATGTAGATACCACTGCCAATGATAATTGCTGCGCCCAAGATCGTGGCGCTGTCCATGGTTTCGTTGAACATCAGAACTCCAAAAACGCTTGCCCAGATGATCTGCGAATATTGCATCGGCGCGACCACCACCGCCTCCCCTTCCCTATAAGCTGCAATCACTAAGGAGGACGCAAGCAGCACCATAAGTGACATCAACGCGATGCTGCCCATGTGCTCAACCGGCATGGGTTTGTAGACAAACCCCAATAGCGCGCCCATGAGCACGAAATTTGCCATCATCGGGAAAATAAGTAACACAATGCTGCGTTCATCCTTGCCAATCTTGCGCACAATAATGGACGCAAATGCACTCCCGAATGCAGCCACCAAAGCCGCCGCATGGCCAAGCGTCGGATCTTGCGCCCCAGGTTTCAGCACGACCAGAACGCCGCCAAGCCCCACGAGAACAGCAACCCAACGGTGCGTTCTAACCGTCTCCCCAAGAATCGGAATAGCGAGAATTGTGATCAACAAAGGCGTCGCAAATAGGATCGCATAGACCTGCGCAAGCGGCAGCGTCGAGAAAGCGTAATAGGCGGACACACCCGTGAGGGTCGTCGCGAATGTGCGAAAGGCGGTCCAATAGGGATGACGCGGGCGCAAGTTTCCTGAATTTGCATCACGGATCAGCATCAATGTGACCCAAGGAAAGGCGAAAAGGACAGAGAAGACGATGATCTGGATCGGCGAATAATCAGCGCCAAGGATTTTCACGATCACATCATGCGTGGCGAAGATCGCGAACGCGAGCAACGCAAGCAATGCGCTTGTTATGTTGCTGCCCATGTTCCGGCCTCGTTCGCTAAATCGGAATTACCACAAACATCACGAGATTGGGATACTAAGGCAAGCGCTTAAGCCCGCCTTAGCTGCTTTCATTAACGAAACGCTTATAGCGATGCGTCGAGTGCTGCGAGGATCGCATCGCCCATTTCTGTTGTGCTCACAGGCGTGCCATCGTTGGCCTGCATCAAGTCCGCAGTGCGCACGCCATCGGCGAGCACTTTTTCAACAGCCGCTTCCAAACGATCCGCCTCTGCGCCCTGATCAAAGCTGTAACGCAGCGCCATCGCGAAGCTCAGGATACAGGCAGATGGGTTGGCTTTGCCTTGACCTGTAATGTCCGGTGCGGAGCCGTGTACCGGCTCATACAATGCTTTCGGACGACCATTTTCCATCGGCGCACCAAGGGAAGCGGATGGAAGCATACCAAGAGAACCCGTCAACATCGCTGCGCAATCGCTCAAGATGTCGCCGAACAGATTGTCCGTGTAGATCACATCGAACTGTTTAGGGGCACGCACCAGCTGCATCGCACCGTTGTCGGCATACATGTGGGACAGCTTTACCTCTGGATAATCCTTGGACACCTCTGTGACGACCTCGCGCCAAAGAATGCCGCTCTCCATCACGTTGGCTTTCTCCATGGAGCAGAGCTTTTTGTTGCGGCGCATCGCCAGCTCAAACGCAGAACGCGCGCCGCGCTCAATCTCAGCTTCCGTATAGCGCTGCGTGTTGATGCCAACGCGCTCGTTACCAACTTCAAAGATGCCGCGTGGTTCACCAAAATAAACACCGGACGTCAGTTCGCGTACGATCATGATATCCAGACCCGCGACCAATTCTGTCTTCAAAGACGAGAAATCCGCAAGCGCATCAAAGCACTGTGCGGGGCGCAGGTTGGAAAAGAGATCCATTTCCTTGCGAAGACGCAGCAAACCACGCTCAGGCTTTACGGAGAAATCCAGATCGTCGTATTTCGGACCACCCACAGCACCGAGTAGGACCGCGTCCGCTTCTAGCGCTTTGGCCATCGTGTCGTCGTGCAAAGGCATGCCGTGTGCATCATACGCTGCACCGCCCACAAGGTCTTCGCTCACGTCAAAATTCAGACCACGCTTGTCGCCGTACCATCCAATGATGCGCTGAACCTGCGCCATAACTTCGGGACCAATGCCGTCACCGGCCAGAATTAGGAGAGATGGGTTGCTCATAGCGTTGTTCCTGAATGGGTTAATCTGTTGCGCATCGCCCTAGCGAGTAGGGCGCGTCGGGTCAAGCTTTGGCCAGCTCGAAGCGCGCAGTGATCCCTGCCTCCAGCGAGTCCCAAACCCGTTTGATCCGAGGGGTAGATCGCATGGCCTCAGGTGCTGCAAGCCAGATAGGCAGCGTGGGCAAGTCCACCTCGGGCAACAATCGTTGTGCCGTTGGATCCGCACTCGCAAAGGACTGTTGCGTGAAGCCGATGCCGCATCCAGCACGCACCAATGCCCAATAGGTGTTCTGATCATCGCGATCATAGACAACGACCGTATGATCGAGTCAACTTCTCAAGCTGTGACATCAACATGCTTAATCAAATAGGCCAAATGAGGGAGAAACTGGTGCGAGATTGCGTCACTTTCAGTGCGTAAAAAAGGCGATTTAAAATCAATGCACTACATGTTTTATTTCATGTAGAAGTCATCCCTACAGCCTCGGCTTTCTGAAATATATGAAAAAAATCGCGAGGTGGTTTTCCTTAAACACGGTTAACCAAGGTAGGCTTGAGAGAGGCCACGCGCGGCAGCCTCTTTCTAAATTACTTCACTTAATGTGCGCTTAGACCCATGGGCGTGCAGCAGATGCCGACGCCTCAAACGTGTCAATTGCGCTAGCCTTTTCCATGGTCAGGCCAATGTCATCAAGGCCTTCCGCAAGGCAGTGCTTTTTGAAGCTATCAAGCTCAAACGAGAACACTTCGCCATCAGACGTGGTCACAGTCTGTGCAACCAGATCAATGTCCATACGCGCGTTCGCGCCTTTCTCCGCGTCCTTCATCAACACGTCCACTGCCTCTTGTGGCAGAACGATTGGCAAGATGCCGTTTTTGAAGCAGTTGTTATAGAAGATGTCCGCGAAGCTGGTGGAGATCACGGATTTAATACCGAAATCCGCCAGAGCCCATGGCGCGTGCTCACGCGAGGAGCCACAGCCAAAGTTGTCGCCAGCCACGATGATCTGCGCATCGCGGTAGGCTGGCTTGTTGAGAACGAAGTCCTCAATCTCGTTACCTTGGCGGTCAAAGCGCATCTCGTCAAAGAGGTTCACACCAAGGCCAGAACGTTTGATCGTTTTCAAGAACACTTTCGGAATGATCATGTCCGTGTCGATATTCACCAGCGGCATGGGTGCCGCAATACCTGAGAGGTTTTCGAATTTTTCCATTGTCGTTTCCTTTGTCGCATCTGCGCGGTCCGCAGTGCTGTTTGGAGTATCTTGTGTGCGTGGTTGCATGGCCTCTTTCAGATCGCGCGCTGCCGTTTGACTTGCTACGATGCTGCCCTCAGGACGTTGCCAAAACTGGCTCCGCGCCCAGCACCCTGATTTGGACGCCCTTGGATCGGACCAACAACACCTTGCTTTGACAGATTAACCATCAACGCATTCGCCTGATCAATTCCGAGGCCCAATTGCTGCGCCATGCTAAACACCGAGAAATTCACGCGGTGTTTAGCTTGATCCAGTGCCATCTTCATCGCCAAAGCAGGGTAAGCTGCTTTAGAAGCCATTCCCACAGCAGCCGCGCCCGCTGGTAGAGCAGACATAAGGGGCGCACTCATCGCACTCCCCAGCAATTGAAGAAAACCACGCCGTTTCATTTAGACCAGCTCACGAATGTCAGTGAGACGACCCGTAAGTGCAGCAGCCGCAGCCATCGCAGGCGATACAAGATGCGTGCGCCCTTTGTAGCCTTGACGGCCTTCAAAGTTACGGTTGGAGGTTGCGGCACAGCGCTCATGCTCAGAGAGCTGATCCGGGTTCATCGCGAGGCACATAGAACAACCTGCGAGACGCCAATCAAAGCCAGCTTCACGGAAAATATCCGCGAGGCCCTCTTCCTCAGCTTGAGCACGCACGAGGCCGGAGCCCGGCACGATCATCGCGCGCATGCCTTCTTTGATCTTCTTGCCTTTGACAACTTCCGCAACTGCGCGGAAATCCTCAATACGGCCGTTGGTGCAAGAGCCGATAAAGACTGTATCGATCTCGATATCCGTCAGCTTTTGTCCGGGTGTAAGGCCCATGTAATCAAGCGCGCGCTGCGCCGCTTCAACCTTGCCACCCTCGAAATCGGACGGGAACGGAACCACACCAGAGATTGGCAAAACATCCTCTGGGGATGTGCCCCAAGTCACACTAGGCTCGATATCCGCACCGTTCAAAGTCACGACTTTATCAAAGTGCGCACCTTCATCGGTAAAGAGCGTGCGCCAGTATGTTTCAGCCGCTTCCCACTCTGCGCCTTTTGGGGCGTGGGGGCGTCCTTTGCAATATTCGTAGGTTTTCTCATCAGGCGCGATAAGCCCTGCACGCGCACCGCCCTCAATCGCCATGTTGCAAACAGTCATGCGGCCTTCCATGGAAAGGTCACGGATCGCTTCACCGCAATACTCGATGACGTAGCCAGTACCACCAGCTGTACCAGTTTCACCAATCACGGACATGGTGATGTCTTTCGCGGTCACACCCGGCTTCAATTTGCCTGTGATCTCGACCTTCATGTTCTTGGATTTCTTCTGGATCAGCGTTTGCGTCGCCAGAACATGCTCCACCTCAGACGTGCCGATACCATGTGCCAAAGCACCAAACGCGCCATGCGTCGCTGTGTGGGAATCACCACAAACAACAGTCATCCCAGGAAGGGTCCAACCCTGCTCTGGTCCAACGATATGCACGATCCCTTGACGCACGTCAGAGACAGGATAGTAGTGAATGCCGAACTCTTTCGCGTTCGTATCAAGGGCGGCGACCTGAATGGCGCTGTCTTCTGTCATGTTCTTTGGATCATCACGACCTGCGGTTGTCGGTACGTTGTGATCCGGCACAGCGATTGTCTTGTCAGGTGCGCGCACCGTACGGCCCGTCATGCGCAAACCTTCAAAGGCCTGCGGCGAGGTCACTTCGTGCACAAGGTGGCGGTCGATATAAAGAAGGCATGTGCCATCTTCCGCTTCATGCGCGACATGCGCATCCCAGATTTTGTCATAGATCGTTTTGGGGGACATTTGGTCCACTCCCGTCATTGTTAGCTATAGGAATTTGGCGCAGCGCAAAAGCTGCCAGATCAAAGCGGACTTAGGGTAGTCGGGCCAGCACAGCGCGTGATGCGCCGTAAAAGCGTTCGCGTAAACGCGCGTGCTCGTTCAGATCGAAAACTTGTTTCATAAACTTCCAAATACACAGGCAAACCCCTTCGTTCAAGGGGGAACCTTTTGCGCGGGTAGGCTTACAGCCCCAACTGCCCACTAGTCCCCAAGGCCGACATACCACCGTCAATGGTGATGTCTTGGCCTTTGATCCAGCCACTTTCAGCGCTGATCAAATAGAGGATAACGTCAGCGATTTCTTCGGGGTAGCCGGGACGACCAACGCGCGCGACATTTTTTGTCATGCGATCCCCAAAGGCAGCTTCGAAATCATCCAAGATGCCCGTGCTCACCGCCGCCGGGCTAACGGAATTCACGCGCAGTGATTTAGCGAGCAAACGTTCTGTATTGGAGATGCCCCAAACGACGACCGCTTCTTTGGTGAGATCGTAGGCGCGAACGTAGTCGATATCTTGATTGGTAATGAAATCATCCAGCGCTGTCACATTTTCCAAGGCCATCAGCGCTTTCACTTGGTCGATGTTGGCACGCCAAGCAGCCCCTGCGCGCGAGGCAACATTCACGATTGCGCCCCTTTGTTTCAACATCGGCTCAACCGCGCCCGTCAACCGCACCAAGCCCAGATAATTCACTGCGAGAACCGTTTTCATAAGCCCCTCGCGCGGAGGCACACCTGCGTTGTTCACTAAGCATTCAAATGTGCCAGACAGCTTTGATACCGCTGTATCGATGGCGTCGGGATCAGACATATCCACTTTGATCCAGTGATCCACACCAGTGGGTTCTACAATATCAAACGCCGTGACTTCGTAGCCTGCTGCCTTGAGTTTTTGACTTGTCGCAGCCCCGATGCCAGTCGCTGCGCCTGTAATCAATGCTCGCATTTTTTGCCCCCTTAAGTGATGATCAACACTGGACCCCTTGCGCGTTTCTTTTGCAAGCGCTCTAGTAATACCTGCGACCATCCTCAGACGTAAAGCAATTATGACCATTAAAGCCACATGTTGCGGCGCATCACGCAATGCACCACCTCGAAACACGCCAAGCGCCAAGATCATCGCCGCCCGCACAGTTGATGACTTTGACACTGTTGCAATCCCAGCTGCGCGCAGCGTTTATGGAACTGCAACGCCGCAGATCCCCAATGATGGGGAAGCACCGTTGCGCAGCAAGCGCCTGCGCGGGTTTTCGTGTGGCGTAACCACAGTTACTAACGCGCAGTTCAAAGCGTTTATTGACGCAACAGGATATATGACCGAAGCCGAGGACTTCGGCTGGTCCTTCGTCTTTTACAGCGACATCGCGAAAGAGATCGGCCCGACCCAAGCTGTACCTGGTGTGGAATGGTGGCGCCGCGTTGATGGGGCAAACTGGCGCGACATAAATGGCCCCAACACTTATGCAGCAGCTTGGGATCCCGATCATCCTGTCGTGCAAATGTCATGGCGCGATGCGCGTGCATACGCGGCTTGGGTGGGTGGCCGCCTTCCGACAGAAGCCGAATGGGAACATGCGGCACGCGGTGGCTTGGGTGACGTAAAATTTCCTTGGGGCGATCAAGAGCCCGAGGAAAAAAGCTATACGCCCTGCAACATTTGGCAAGGCGATTTCCCCAATATCAACACGTGTGCGGATGGCTATCAACGCACGGCGCCTGCGCGTTCGTTTGAGCCGAATACCTATGGGTTGTTCAATATGGTCGGCAATGTCTGGGAATGGACCAGCGATGCCTACCATGTTCAGTCGCTCAAAAAGGATGTGAAGCGGCGGTTGGCGCAGATGAAGGGGTTCAAACTGTCGAAAGGTGGTTCTTTCCTGTGCCACAAAAGTTATTGCTATCGGTATCGCATCGCGGCACGCTCGGGCACATCACCCGATAGCGCAACGCCACATCACGGGTTTCGCATCGTTTGGGATGCGGTGTAATCGAGAAAAATCAGATCAGGGGCAAACCTATGAACGAATATGCAAATAAACCCTGTATCATCTGCGTTGCGATCACAGGATCTGTGCCCAAGAAAGCCAACAACCCTGCGGTTCCAATTACAGTCGCTGAGCAAATTGAAAGCACACATGAGGCCTTCGAAGCAGGCGCTTCGATTGCGCACTGCCATGTACGCAATGATAATGAAACACCCTCGTCTGATCCCGAAAAGTTCGCGGCCCTGAAAGAAGGTATTCAAAAGCACTGTCCAGGCATGATCGTTCAAATGTCGACAGGCGGGCGATCGGGCGCGGGTGAAGAGCGCGGCGGAATGTTGCCTTTAAAACCTGATATGGCATCGCTCTCTGTAGGGTCATGTAATTTCCCAGCGCGCGTCTACGAAAACAGCCCTGACTTAATCAAGTGGCTGTCCGCGGAAATGCACAAATACAAAGTGACGCCTGAAATCGAAGCCTTCGATCTGAGTCATATCTTACAAGCGATACAAATGCACAAAGACGGTCTGCTTTATGGCACGCTTTATGTGCAGTTCGTGATGGGTGTAAAAAATGCCATGCCTGTCGATAAAGAGGTGTTTGATTTCTACGTCAATGTGATGAAAGCCCGCGCGCCTGATGCACCTTGGTGTGCCGCTGGTGTTGGTGCCGGTCAGATCCTTGTGAACGAATGGGCGATTGCCGCAGGCGGTCACACGCGCACAGGGTTAGAAGACAACCTGCGTTTGGATCGCACCACACTCGCACCTTCCAACGCAGCCCTTGTTGCGCGCTCGGTTGCTATTTGTGAAAAATATGAACGCCCCGTTGCCACATGGGAACAAGCGCGTGATATCTTGGGTGTACCCTTGCGTTAACGTTAACTTGTGCTGTCGCCATTTGCGCGACACCCTGGGCTAAATACCTGAGCAGACGAGTTTTCGTCCAGTGAGCGACGCGCAATAGCAAGACACATCTGAGGCGACCAAGACGGTAGTTGCTGAAAAACCCTGCCCCGACGCCTTGGATAATCTACGCGACGCCGCATTTTCTTTTGCAGACATCGCACAGAACCTCAGCGAAAACCTACTGGAACCTTGGATTGCATATCAAATCGCCATCGCGATTGGCGTGTTTGTTGTCGCGTATTTTCTCACAACCCCACTTAAAGCACGCTTTCACAATTGGATGCGCGCGCGAAGGCTGGCCGACGTGGCGTATGCGTATCCTTGTGATGTTGCATCGCCGTTTGCTTTTGCTGGTCTATGTCTTGCTGATCTGGATCACTTTGCTGGTGATGCGCGAAATCACATGGCCCTCGCTCTCCTATTTGATCGGGATCATCGCAAATCTAACCACATTTGGTTTTTCGTCGCTTTCGTTAAGCGCTTTATTCACAACTCACTACTGCGCGCGATCACCCGCTATGGCACTTGGATTTGGGTAACGTTGAGCATCGTCAACCTGACGAACGAAACCCAAGAGCTGCTGGAAAACATAACGTTCGAGCATGGCACGATGCGCCTGTCGCTTTGGACCGTCGTGCAGGCATTGGTAATCCTTGCGATCCTGTTCGCGAGCGCGCAATTTATTTCAACTGTGTCCACCGCCACAATCCGCAAGAACGACGAAATTTCGCCGTCCATACAGGTGCTTGCGATCGAGTTCTTGCAAAAACTGCTTTATGGCTCTGCCTTTTTTATTGGTATACGCACGGTTGGTTTGGACCTGACTGGCCTCGCGTTTCAACATGCGCAATTGGTGTCGGCCTTGGTTTTGGTCTGCAAAAGATGGTCTCCAACCTTGTGTCCGGCATTATCATTCTGCTCGATAAATCGATAAAACCGGGAGACGTGATTTCAATCGGGGAGACCTTCGGCTGGATCAACGCGCAGGTGTACGATACGTCAGTGTGGTTACACGCGATGGTAAAAATTACCTGATCTCGAACGAACATCTGATCACCGGCCAAGTAATCAATTGGTCGCATTCCTCCGATTTTGTGCGGCTCGATATCTTCTTTGGCACAGCTTATGGCAATGATCCGCACAAAATACGCGCATTGCTGATTGAAGCGACGCAAACGGTAAACCGCGTGCTTGGAACGCCTCGCGCGCCTGTGTGTCATGTGGTTGGGTTCGGCGACAGCAGCGTTGATTACATCCTACGCTTTTGGATCATGGACCCGACGGAAGGTCTGACCAACGTGCGCGGTGCTGTGTTCTTGGCTCTGTGAGATACGTTGAAGTAAACGGGATTTTTATTCCGTTCGCTCAACGCGAGATTCGTACGTTGGGCGCAAATGCAGAATGATTATTAAGCAGAGATGTTCGCTTCGAGTCTAACTCACCCAGGCTGCATCGTGCGTGAATGACCGCTTTCGAGGTCAAGAAGGAGCAAGCTTTCTCTATTAGTCGACAGCACGATCGACTGAAATTTCGACAGAGGGACGGTCGTTTCCAATTCGTACTTCGTCATAGAAGGCAACCTGCGTCGGCATTGGCCTGCCATGGCGACTGACAAAACTGCGATATAGCCCGTATTTCACATAGTATTCTTGAGGGCGAAAACGTATGAAGCCAGTCGATCTTGCTTTGCGTTCTCCGTTCAAAAAGATTTCTAGAACTCCAGTCCCACGAGAGTCCAAGTGTACCATGACGTCTGTCCAACGTCCGCGCATGGCGTTCACGGTGGTCAGCGAAAAATTTCGGCAGACATCGCGAATATTGTTCTCTGGACCTGTTAATATGTGGAGACATGCAACGACCCGGTTTCCCCTAGCATCAATCTGCAGTAACGGCGGAAAAGATGGCAAGCCGCCCGCCGTACCTGTGGGACCACCTTTTTGATGAATCTGTCCGATAGTCGTATTAACGCGAGGCGAGCTATAAAAATCGCTTGGAAGATAAATGCTATAGGAAATCCAGCGTACTGTTTCCGGGAGAATTTTCTCGCCCACGACCAGCTCCGAGCGTTCGCGGTTATTTGCGCAATCGCTCCAGCCATCGTCTTTACCGCAATCACCTGGCCGCACCTCAAATCGCTGAGCTGTTTCACCAGCTCGTATCGGTGATGCGACAAACTGAAATCCATGTGGGGTATTGTTTAAACTGCGAAAAGTCTCCAGTCGGCCACTTCCTGTCACACAACCTGCAAGTAGTAATGCAGAGCACATAGAAAAGACGAGCGACCTACGCATAGAAAAGACCTTTTAACAGAGGGTAAAAAATGAACTTTAGCGCCTCTAATCTAGATGGCACAAGTCTTTCACGTCAAAAAAAAGCGCGTCACATTAAGTTGGCAATCGTACAATGTCCTTGCGTCGCAGTTCATGCGACGGCGACATACGAAAATCAATCAAGCACGAGGGGCGCAGCCCCTCAAAGCAAACGTTGGTTCATTTGCAGCGAAAGCTCACTTTGTCCGCGCTGCCGACCTTCGTTGCGTAAGGACGCTCTTAATTATGCTCCCAAAATTTGCTGCGCCTGCACAACTTGAGATTTTCCCAACGCACTGCTAAGTCCTTCAAACCCAGCACCGGGGCAGAATCGGTGTCTCGATAGGAGGACAGTGTTCTGTCTGTTAAAACCGAAGCGGCAGCGGCCGTTGATCAAGGGTCCGCGACAATAACCGGCCCCGATGACTCCAGTAGCGATGCGCTTCTGGCCTTTATCCTAAACTCGCTTGAAGAAGACAAAGCCGAAGACGTTGTGCAGATTGATCTGCGCGGGAAAACGGCGATTGGTGATTATATGATCGTTTGTTCTGGTCGATCCACGCGCCAAGTTGTGGCGATCTCTGAAAAGCTGTCTGACCGCATGAAGCAAGAGCTGGGGCGTGCCTCTAAGCTAGAGGGCAAGGGTAGCGGCGATTGGGTTTTGGTCGATACGGGCGATATCATCGTCCACGTCTTTCGCCCCGAAGTGCGTGATTTTTATCAAATCGAAAAGATGTGGATGGGTGGCGAAGAGCCTATGCCACGGCCAACGGCTTAACATAAGATGAAAGTACATATCTGTGCTGTCGGGCGTATGCGCGCGGGTCCAGAGAAGGTGCTGTTTGACGACTATCAAACGCGGTTTGATCGTACGGGTCGGGGTCTTAGCCTCGGCCCTTTGTCCGTTCTGGAGGTCGAAGACAAGAAGAACATTGGGATGAGTGCAGAGGCAGTTATGCTAAAACGCGTCATTCCTAAGGGTGCCCTCATCTGCGCAATGGATGAGCGTGGCACGGTCATGACCTCTTCCAAGTTCGCAAATAAACTTGGCGATTGGCGCGATGCGGGGCGTTCTGATCTCGCACTGATTATTGGTGGCGCTGACGGGATAGACCCAGAGCTATGCAAGCGCGCTGATTTCAAACTCAGTTTCGGGTCAATGGTCTGGCCCCACATGCTGGCTCGCGTGATGCTTGCCGAACAACTTTATCGAGCGGCATCAATCCTCTCAGGAAGCCCTTACCACCGCGTTTAGCTTTGCCTTGCCGCGCCTCTTTTCGTAGAAGGGGCAAAAGCCAAAGAAAGAGCCTGATATGAGCACCCCCAAACCTGTTGTTTTATGCATTCTTGATGGTTGGGGATTGTCTGATGACACGGCTGCCAATGCGCCTGCTTTGGCGAATACCCCCAACTTCGATCGCATTATGCGCAACGGGCCCTCTGCCCAGTTGATCACGCATGGTCCTGATGCCGGTTTGCCAAGCGGACAGATGGGTAATTCGGAAGTGGGTCACACGAATATCGGCGCTGGGCGCGTTGTTGCTATGGATCTTGGGCAGATCGATCTTGCGATTGAGAATGGCAGCTATTTTGAGGCGGAGCCCTTGGTTGAGTTTATTGGCAAGATGAAGGCGAGCGGCGGCACTGCCCATGTGATGGGCTTACTATCTGACGGGGGCGTGCATGGGATGCTAACGCACATGATCGCCTCACTAAACGTGATCGCCAAGGCGGGCGTGCCCGTTGCGCTACATTTGATCACAGATGGTCGCGATGTCGCGCCGTCTTCTGCGCATGGCTATCTTGAAACGCTTGAGAGCGCTTTGCCCACTGGTGTTCAAATTGCCACCGTTTGCGGACGCTACTATGCGCTGGATCGGGACAACCGATGGGAACGTGTGAGCACAGAGTTCTTTGCGATGGTGAACGCACAAGGTGCTGCACAGCCAGACGCGAAAAGCACCATCAACGCTGCGTATGCTAACAACATCACGGATGAGTTCATCGAAGCAACAGTAATTGGCGGTTATGCTGGTGCGCGCGATGGTGATGGTCTATTTTGCCTCAACTTCCGTGCAGATCGTGCGCGCGAAATCTTGGCGGCGCTTGCTGATCCGGCATTTGACGCCTTCACAACTGGCAAGCGCCCGGACTGGGCCGCGACCCTCGGAATGGTCGAATACTCCAAAGCGCATAACGCATACCTCGACACAGCCTTCCCACCACGCGACATCCCCAACACCTTGGGCGCATGGGTCGCGAAACACGGACTACGCCAATTCCGCTGCGCCGAGACAGAGAAATATCCGCATGTCACCTTCTTCATGAATGGCGGCGTCGAAGTGCCCGAGGCGGGTGAAGATCGCTACATGGCCCCCTCGCCCAAGGTCGCGACATACGACATGCAGCCAGAGATGAGTGCTGGTGAAGTCACTGACGCGTTTGCCGCCGCCATCGACGACGGTTACGATTTGATCATCACTAACTATGCCAACCCCGATATGGTTGGGCACACGGGTGATCTAGACGCAGCTATCAAAGCTTGCGAGGCGGTGGATCAAGGGCTTGGACGCGTGCTTGAGGCGTTGAAGAGTTCTGGAGGCGCGATGATAATGACCGCGGATCACGGCAATTGCGAACAGATGTTAGACCTTAAAACAGGTGGACCACATACGGCACATACGACGAACCCTGTGCCTGTGGCACTGGTTGGTGGCCCCAAGGATGCAACACTCCGTAACGGTCGTCTCGCTGATCTTGCGCCAACATTGCTTCAACTCATGACACTAGATCAACCCAGCAACATGACTGGCAAAAGCTTGATCAACTAATGCATATCCTGCGCGCTCTTTTGATTGCTTTTGCGTTCGCCACTCCGGCAGTAGCGCAAGATAATCCAGGGGCGACAGCGCAGGCCGCAGCGGATCGTTTACGCGCGGTTTCAAGCCAGTTGCAAACCGCCAAATCCGCGCATGATCGTGTGAAAGCCCTGAAATCAACAGTGCAAACGTTTGAGACAGGTCTTGATGCTATGCGTAAAGGACTACATCTTGAATCAACGCGCGAAAGCGTGCTGAGCCGTCAGCTTGCTGCGCAGGACGGTGAACGCGCTGAACTACTGGGCGTGTTGTAAACGATCTCGCGCACGCCTGCGCCTGTCCTGATAGCGCATCCCGACGGGCCTGCGGGGGCGGTACGCTCTGGCATGCTGGTCGCGGAAATGACGCCTGCACTGACAGCTCGTGCGAATGCGTTGCGACGCTATGTGGAAGAAATGGCGCTATTGCGATCCTTGCAGAAAACCGCAACGAATGAGCTGCGCACTGCTCTTGTTGGCGTTCAAGACGCGCGCGCCGCGTTGAGCCAAGCTTTGGCAGATCGCAAAGACCTACCAAAAAAGTTTGTCGAAGATCCGGTGCGCACCGCAATCCTGATTAGTTCGACCAAAACGCTTGATGCTTTTGCAGGGAGCCTGAGCAAGATTACAACCTCTGAAGCCCTCGGCCCTTTGCCTGATATTGGCACACTTAAGGGATCACTGCCTTTGCCCGTTGAAGGCGTGGTTCTGCGCCGCGCAGGCGAGGCCGATGCATCAGGTATCAAGCGACCCGGCATCCTCGTCGCTGCGCGCCCGCGTTCTTTGCTGACGACGCCCACAACAGCGACCATTCGATTTCGTGGACCGCTACTTGATCTTGGCAATGTCGTGATTTTAGAACCCCAAGCGGACCTTTTATTCGTCCTTACAGGACTTGAAACGCTCTACAGGGAGATCGGCCAAGTGTTGCACGCAGGCTTTCAAGTCGGCTTGATGAGTGGAAATACCGCGCAATTGGACCAGATATCGTCACAAGGGAGTGAAGGGGCTGGAAACACCCGCTCAGAAACGCTCTATATAGACGTAAGAGAAAAAGATAATTCCGTGGACCCGCTGAGTTGGTTCAAGGCAAACAAGGAATGAGCACATGAAAAAGTTTATCATGGCCGCAGTCGGGGGCACATTGGCCGGGATCATCCTGACCACCCAAGTCGCTGCCCCACTATTGGCCCAAGAAGCGGACAAAAAGGTAAATGTCTATGAACAGCTTGATCTGTTCGGCGACATCTTTGAACGTATCCGCGCGCAATATGTTGAGGAAGTCGATGAAGGAGATCTGATCAAAGCAGCCATAAACGGGATGCTGACCTCGCTTGATCCGCATTCTTCCTATCTGTCACCAGACGATGCCAACGATATGCGTGTGCAAACGCGCGGAGAATTCGGTGGTCTTGGCATCGAAGTCACCCAGGAAGAGGGCTTTGTCAAAGTCGTCTCCCCCATCGATGGCACCCCTGCTGATGAAGCCGGCATCGAGGCTGGCGATTTCATCACCCACGTTGACGGCGAAAGTATTCTTGGCCTTGCGCTTGATGGTGCGGTTGAGATGATGCGTGGCCCTGTTGGATCCGAGATCATCGTGACAATCGTGCGTGAAGGCGAAGCAGAGCCGTTTGATGTGTCGATCATTCGCGATACGATCAAGCTGACAGCTGTGCGTTCGCGTGCGGAAGGTCAGACCGTCGTTCTGCGTGTCACAACGTTCAACGATCAGACAACGCCGAACCTTGAAGAGAAGCTAGCCAAAGAAGTTGAAGAGCTTGGAGGCATGGACAACGTCAACGGCTTTGTCATTGACCTGCGCAACAACCCCGGCGGTTTGTTGACCCAAGCGATCCGTGTCTCTGATGCGTTTCTTGAGAAGGGTGAGATCGTTTCGACCCGTGGCCGCGATCCAGCGGATGGCGATCGTTTCAATGCAACACCAGGTGATCTAGCGATGGGTAAACCTGTTGTCGTTCTGATCAACGGTGGTTCTGCGTCCGCATCCGAAATCGTCGCAGGCGCGTTGCAAGATCACCGCCGTGCGATTGTGATTGGTACGAAAAGCTTCGGTAAAGGCTCTGTTCAAACGGTCATGCCTTTGCGCTCCAACGGGGCCATGCGCCTGACGACAGCGCGGTATTACACGCCATCGGGCCGTTCGATCCAAGCCTTGGGTGTTTCTCCTGACATCATTGTAGAGCAGCCCCGCCGTGCGCCTGAAGCAGAGGATGAGGCGGAGAAAGAGAGCATTTCCCGCCGCAATCGTTCTGAATCCGATCTGCGCGGCTCTTTGGATAACGACAGCCTGACAGAGGATGAGATCCGTCAAATCGAAGCAGACCGTGAGAAGGCCAAAAGAGCGGCGCAATTGCGTGATGACGATTATCAACTGGCCTATGCGATTGATATCCTCAAAGGCCTCAGCGCGCTGGGTTCGGACAAGTAAGCAGACGCGAATTCAAATCTAACGGGGCAGTTCTGAAAGGAGCTGCCCTTTTGCTTTCAAGATAACCTCTTGTAAGCTCTACGCTAACACTCGGGGACTCCAATGAAAACTGTCGCCCTCGCGCTTACTGGCCTCTCGGTCTTACTTCACATCTACATAGCTTGGTTTAAGATCTTTGCTTGGACGATAGTTGGCCCAGGTTTTTTCTACATGCTCCCAGCAGATCTATTTGAACAAAAAACCCAACTTGCCGCGAACCAAGGCATCTATAACGCCTTCCTTGCCTTCGGCCTCGGCTGGGTGCTCTTTATCAAAGATCCGAAATGGTAAAGGCACATCGCAAACTGCTTCTTAGGTTTCGTTCTCGTCGCCGGGGTCGTTGCAAGCATAAAAGTTGCCATCAAATCCGGATTACCCCAGTTCGTACCGCCTGCGATTGCACCGCTTTTCCTTAATTTCAGCAAGTCATCATCCGTAAACTAAGCAAGAATAGGTCCTGCATATGCGTCGCCTCATCACGTTTCTTACCACACACGCCATCGCAGTTGGCATCGGCTTTGCGCTCGGGATCTATCTTTTGCCTATTCTCACAGCCCCTAGCAGCCCTGATGCCTCGATGCTGGAAGAGAAAGCCCAAACCGCCCTCTTTACCGCAGAGCTAACGCGCAATTTGAAGGGCAGCGATTTTCTACATTGGGGTGAAGGTACCATTAGCGTCAGCAAAGCTGAGATCGTGCACGAAGGCAAGCTCGCCCCCGGCCCAGACTATTTTGTCTACCTCACCAATGAGTTTGTCGAAGATGAAGCCGGATTTGAAGCCCTCAAAGACCAAGCGCGCCGCGTTGGTCCGGTCAAAACATTCGGTGGGTTCTTACTAACTGTCCCTGAAGATATCGACGTGGGTGCTTATACAAACATCGTAGTGTGGTGCGAAAGCTTTGGTGAGTTTATCACCGCCGCAAAGTACCGCTAAGGGTTATCTTTTAAAACGCCCGCGTGCATCACTGCGCGCGCCCTCCGCAGGTACCAAATCAGCAACGCGCCCTAGCCCGTGGGGCGGAATGCCAGAATAAACGTTTTCATACTCACCCGCGCGCACCAGATAGGTCGCATGCCAAATGCCGACGTCACCACGGCTATGCTTCATACGTTTGTTGAACGCACGCCATGCCGGAAAAATGCGCGTGATCTAGCGATTTCGAATAGGCTTCGAGATGGACAAAACTGCGCTAATACTGCACGCTCAGTCCCGCACCCGAGGTTTATCCTAGAAAGCCCATCTCCTGAGGCGGTAAGGACTCCAGCTCTTTCCGCATCGCAGGCATGGTTTTCAGCAAGCGCAGCCATTTGTGGATCTTCCACTAGGCGTTCACCTTCAAGCCAATGAGGAAGACGACGAAATCGCCCTCAATCTGCGCTGTCATACGCTCGTTAATTATCTTTGCCACTACGCTGATCCCGCTAGTACAAAGCCTCGCCAACAGATACACAAGTGCCAACGCACACGCCGAAAGGTACATGATGACACCCAAACAAATCAACGCCCTCCCTTACCGCCCTTGCGTCGGTATTATGCTAGTGAATGAGGCTGGCGAAATCTTTACAGCCCAACGCCTCGATAGCAGCGCGAATGCTTGGCAAATGCCGCAGGGCGGGATCGACAAGGGCGAAGAAGCGGGCGTTGCAGCTCTGCGCGAGTTGGAAGAAGAAACAGGCGTCACGCCAAACCTTGTAACGGTGATCGGGGAAACAAAGGACTGGTTTCCCTATGACTTGCCTCACGCGCTTGTGCCAAAACTCTGGAACGGGCGCTACAAAGGGCAGGAGCAAAAATGGTTTCTCATGAAGTTTCACGGCAGCGACACGGACATCAACATCGACACGGAGATCCCCGAGTTCTCAGAATGGCGTTGGACCCCTGCGGATCAATTGGTCGCCAATATCGTGCCCTTCAAACGCGACGTTTATTCCAGTGTCTTGCAGGAATTTGCACCGCACTTCTAATCGCGGCTACACTGCATGTACTGTCTTGCTTACTCTATGTTCTGTCCGAAGCACTTGCGGAAATTGACGGGTCCGAAGACGGATACGTCGCCGTGACTGGCAAGCTGTCTTTTAACAAAAACAAGCTTCCTAAGCCCGACTTTGAGAACCAAGAGCACACGCCTGAATTGACAAAAATCAAAGCGCGTTTGTCTGACAAGGCGCTGTCGCGCTCAGGCTTTACAACTCCGTTCAACGCGCCAATCACATTGCAAGTGCGCTGCCTCGGTGAATGGTGCGCAGGTGTCGGTTAAACGCCTAATGCCCTCGTTTTCTTGAAACAAACAAATCAAGGATACACGCTAGACTTAAGTCCTTGCGGCGATCATCCCTTTTCCGAACCGACCAAGAAAGATCTAATAATTGTGCAACGATGCTACCTGAGCGAGCAATGTCCAGAACCCAATCAGCACTGATTGCATCCTATCTCTTAAAATATTCCCGCCGGAAGCATCAGCTCTTACATTCATTCCAAACGTTCAAGCAGGTTTAGCGACGCATAACCGTCGGGGATCATCCCCACGGATCGTTGAAACCCTTTGACCGCAGCAACCGAATCCGGGCCAATCTTGCCATCGACACCTTTGGTGTTAAATCCCGCCGCCGTGAGCAGCCGCTGCATCTTTTGCCGCTCTTTAAACGTCAAAGCGCGGTCTTCTCGCGGCCACTCCGCTTTGATCGGTTCCGCGCCACGAATGCGATCACTCAAATGGCCAACACCTATCACATACGCATCAGCTGCATTATACTGCTCGATCACTTTGAAATTATCAAACACAATAAACACAGCCCCACGCGCGCCTGCAGGCAACAGGATTGCACCAGCACCATGATCAGGCACAGGCTTTCCATCGACGCCAAGCACGCCCAAAGCGGCCCAATCAGCCGGCGCACGTTTAATCTTACGGTTCGCCAGATCATAGTTGAACTTGTTGGGCAACGTGACCTCAACACCCCAAGGTTGCCCAGTTTGCCAACCAAATTTGCTCAGGTATGCAGCCGTTGATGCCAATGCATCTGATGGATCATCCGCCCAAATATCGCGCCGCCCGTCGCCTGTGAAATCAACCGCGTAATCGAGATAAGAAGTTGGAATAAACTGCGTGTGTCCCATCGCACCCGCCCAGCTGCCTGTCATGTTTTCCGGCGTTATATCACCCGATTGAAGGATTTTCAGCGCGGCAACTAATTGGCTTTCAAAGAAGCGCCCGCGACGTCCGTCATATGACAAGGTCGCCAGCGCAGAGACGATGGGCGTGTCACCGCGAAATTCACCGTAGGCACTCTCTAGACCCCAAACCGCAACAACAACCTCTTTCTCCACACCATATTTCGCCTCAATCGCGTCAAGCTTGGCACGGTGTGCCTCAAGTGCGGCTTTGCCATTTGCGATGCGTTTGTCTGAGGCTGCGCTATCAAGGTAGTCCCAAATCGTTTTAGTGAATTCAGATTGATTTCGGTCCCGTTCGATCACTTTGGGCAGGTAAGCGACATCACGGAAGGACCGATCAAAGGCCGCAGGGCTTATCCCGGCACTTAACGTGCGTCTTCGAAAACCTGATGTCCAACGCTTGAAACCCACATTTGACGTGGCAGCAAGAATGGCTTCAGGCGTCACGGCGCGCTCTTTCTTATTCACGCTCGGGCGCGCGTTGGGGCGGATCTTGGAGATAAGCTTGGCCGTTTGCACTGCCGTCACTGCATCCGCGTTCGGGCGGCTTTCGGGGCGCATAGAGGTCTCAACGCTCTCCGCTACAGCCAAGCCAGAAAAGGACGTCATCACACAGAATACAAAGAGCTGAACGCGCATAGGTTTACCTTTTCAATCCACTTCCCTTCAGAGTAGCGCGATTGTTTCCAATACGGAAGAAATCAGGAGAACGGAGTGCGGGTATTTGCCGACGCAAAGGGATCATTGCGGATACGTTCGATGAATTCTCGCAAAATCTGCCCGTCGAAACCGCAGCACGCAGCCTTTTGCGCAACTTGGACAGATTACCCGCCTATGTCGTCCATGTAAGCGCCGCGATCTATCCGAGCGCGCAACCGGTCAAACTTAGCGTTGCCGCTTAACCTTGCGCTTCACCTTATCCGTCTTGAGTTTGGAGGTTTTCTCTTTGCGCCGGACGGGTTTGCCGCGACCACGATGACCGCCACCGCCACCTTTGGGCAGGGCTTGACCGTCAATCGTCAGCATCTCCAACTCGACCCCACCCGTTTGCGGTGTGGTTGAAGCCAGCTTGACCGTGACACGTTGCCCTAGCCCGATCACAAAGCCTGAATCGGATCCCATAAGGGTGGAGCTATCTGCATCAAAATGAAAGAACTCGCGCCCCAAAGAGCGGACAGGCACAAGCCCATCGGCCCCCGTCGCGTCAAGTTTCACAAAGACACCAAATTTGACGACACCGCTAATGCGCCCACCCAATTCTTCGCCAACATATTCGCTTAAGAACGCGGCCAGATAGCGGTCCGTCGTGTCACGTTCCGCCATCATAGAGCGACGTTCGGTTTGGGAAATATGTTCGCCCGCTTCTTTCAGACCATCCGCATCGTTTTGCGTCAGGCCATCCTTGCCCCAACCATGTGCAGTGACCAAAGCACGGTGCACAATCAGGTCCGCATAGCGACGAATGGGTGAGGTGAAATGCCCGTATTTGCGTAGCGCGAGGCCGAAGTGACCAAAATTTTCAGGGGAATAATACGCTTGCGTCATGGAGCGCAGGGTCGATATATTGATCAGCTCTACCTCGTCCGTATCGGCTGCTTGGCGCAAAAGCTGGTTGAGGTGCTTGGTCTGCAAGACCTGCCCCTTCGCCATGTTCAAACCCGCGCTTTGCGCTATTTCGCGCAAAGCATTTAATTTCTCTTGCGAGGGTTCTTCATGCACGCGAAACAAAAGCGGCTGCTTCTTTTCGATCAAAGTTTCCGCTGCGCAGACATTGGCCAGCACCATGAATTCTTCGATCAGGCGATGCGCATCAAAGCGCTCTGCAAAGGCAACGGACGTGACTTTGCCTTCGTCGTCCAAAATGATCTTACGCTCTGGCAAATCCAGTTCCAGCGGCTGACGCAGCGCCCGCGCCTTTTTCAAAGCACCGTAAGCGGCGTAGAGTGGGCGCAGAACTGGGCTGACAAACGGCGCTGTCTTCTGATTGGGATTTCCGTCCATTGCCTGCTGAACCTCGGTATAATTCAGTGAGGCATGAGACTTCATCAGGCCACGCAAAAATTCATGGGATAGCTTCTGGCCATCAGCATCAATGACAATGCGTACCGCGATACAGGCCCGCGACACGCCCTCGTGGAGCGAGCAAAGATCACCAGACAAGCGATCCGGCAGCATAGGCACAACGCGATCCGGGAAGTAGCTGGAGTTGCCGCGATTGCGCGCCTCTACGTCCAATTCGGACCCCGGCGTCACGTAATGTGCAACATCCGCAATCGCTACCCAAAGGATGTGACCACCGTTATTGGCAGGGCCCGTATCGGGTTCGGCATAGCACGCATCATCGTGATCGCGCGCATCGGAAGGGTCGATTGTGACGAGTGGGAAATCGCGTAGATCCTTGCGGCATTCTAGGCCAGCGGGGTTTTTCGCGTCTGCTTCTGCGATCACTTCATCAGGGAAATGATCGGGGATTCCGTGCTGATGGATCGCTATCAGGGAAACGGCTTTAGGCGCTGTTGGATCCCCAAGACGCGCGACCACCTGAACACGCGGTAGGCCCATGCGGGCCTTTGTGCCAATGAGTTCCGCTTCTACGAATTCGCCATCTTTCGCACCGCCAGCAGCGCCTGCGGGCACTTCCCATTCTTTGGAAGCTCCTTTGTCGATAGGCAGGATGCGCCCGCCTTCATGGCCTTGGCGGAAGACACCTAGGATACGTTCAGGATTAGCTCCGATATGACGAATAAGACGAGCTTCATAAAGGTTTCCTGCGCCTTTGATCTTGGTCACGCGCGCCAAGATGCGATCACCCGCGCCCAACGCTTTGTCGCCTTGTTTGGGGATGATCAGTATTTCAGGTTCTGCGCCTTTACCCTCCCACTCCATCGCTTTGGCCTTGAGATCGCCGTCGCTGTCAGGGCCGATAACCTGCAAGACAGAAACAGGCGGCAAGCTATCAGGATCGCGAACCGTCTTTTTACGTTTGGTGAGATGCCCTTCTGCTTCAAGCTCTTTCAGGATACGCTTGAGATCAATCCGCTTGGCCCCTTTGATGCCAAATGCCTTCGCGATATCGCGTTTGGCGGTTTGGGTTGGGTTGTCAGTGATCCACTGCAGGATCGCGGCTTTGTTGGGTAATTTGCTCATACGCGCGCTTTAACACGGGTGAGCGGAGAGCTACAGAAGTTTCAGATCATCCACTGTATCAACGTCCCGCAAGGTCGCAACATGAGCGATATTAACATCCCCCAAAGAGCGCGCGCTGTCTGTTAGCGCGTGCTCGGAAGACCAGCACACGTTGGTGAGAATATCGCGGTGTGGGGGACGGGCGCGCTTCATCCCAATGAGCCAATAGCCGCCATCTGGCGCAGGACCGAAGACTGCTTCGTGATTGCCCAACACTTTGAAAGCTTTCGCGATGTGAGGGCGGGTGATGTCGGGAATATCGGCACCAATGATGCAGACGGGGCCAGCGGGGAGACCTCGCAGGAGACGCGACATGCGGTAGCCAAGATCACCTCGACCTTGCGCGACACGGGGGAGATGGGCGGGCCAAATGCGGCTGGTGAGGCCCTCAACATCAGGGGCGACGGCGAGGATTGTGTCCCAGCGGGGGTCTTCGATCCGGCGCAACAAAGCGCCAATCTGATGACGAAACCACCATGCGGAAACGGTGAGGCCGATGTCGCGACCCAGGCGCGTTTTCACACGACCGGGATGGGGCTCTTTCACCATAATGACCAGCTTGGACCTCATAGAGAGAGCTCCATCATACGGTGATCGATGCCTGCGTCGTTGAACACCTCGCCGTAGGCTTTGAAACCGAACCCTTCGTAGAACCCAAGCGCATTAAGCTGTGCGCCAAGAACTGCGCGCGGATGGTTTTCGGCGCGCGCCCAGTCGAGGCAGGCTTGGATCAAGGCTTGGCCTTGATAGGTCCCACGCACCTCTTTCAGCACGCAAACGCGGCCAATTTTGGCAGAGCCATCTTTGATAGACACGCGCGCTGTGCCTACGGGTTTTCCTTCCACATAGGACAGGAAATGGAAAGAGCTTTCGTCCATCCCATCGACTTCATCTTCGGTGCTCACACCTTGTTCATCAGTGAAGACAATTTTACGGATAAGCTGACACGTCGCAATGTCAATCGTCTGGACGACACTCATGCGAAGTAGTCTTTCAGAATGCGTTCGTAGATACTTTTGAGCTGCGCGATTTGCTCGATTGGGACGTTTTCATCAACTTGATGCATGGTTTTACCAACGAGGCCGAACTCCACAACAGGGCAATGGTTTTTTACGAAGCGTGCATCAGATGTGCCGCCTGTGGTGGACATTTCGGGGGTTACACCTGTCTCTGCTTCGACGGATTTGGCGATGAGATCGGAAAGTGGGCCGGGTGGCGTGATAAAGCTTTCACCGCTGATTTTGATTTTGAGGGTGACAGGCGTGTCGAACTCGGATGCGACATTGTCCGCTGCGGCTTGAAGCCACTCGGACAGGCTTGCGCCGGAGTGAAGGTCGTTGAAACGGATGTTCACAGTGGCGCGGCAATTAGCGGGGATCACATTGGTCGCAGGGTTGCCCGTGTCGATCGTGACAACCGCGAGGGTGGAAGCATCAAAGTGATCTGTACCTTGATCCAGCTCATGGCTGGCAAGACGATCCATTAGGCGTGCAAGTGCAGGCAAAGGGTTTTTGGCGCGGTGTGGATAGGCGGAATGGCCTTGTTTTCCCGTGACCTCAAACCAGCACGTCAGCGAACCACGACGGCCGATTTTCATCATTTCGCCCATCTCGTTCGGGCAGGTTGGCTCCCCAACCAAACACACGCTCATCCGTTCGTTTTCACGCTCCATATAGTCGAGCAGGGCGGTCGTACCATCGAGCGCATCGCCCTCTTCATCGCCGGTAATCGTCAAGATCACCGCGCCGTCTGGTGGTGTCGTTGCGACGAAATCAATCGCAGCAGCTGCAAAAGCAGCAACGCCAGACTTCATATCGGTCGTGCCTCGCCCATACATTATGCCATCGACGATATCCGCACTGAACGGCCCGTGCGTCCATGCTGTTTGATCGCCAATCGGCACAACGTCAGTGTGTCCATTAAAGCCGAAGGTCTTCGCCGCGCCCTTACTCCCCCAACGCGCAAACAGGTTGGAAATACCAGCACGATCGACGCGCGAACACTCAAAACCTGCATCATCCAACAACTTTTGCAGAAGAATCAAAGCACCGCCTTCTTCCGGCGTCACAGACGGGCAACGGATAAGATCGGCAGTAAGTTTGACGGGATCGATGGGTTGCATAAGCATTTCCTATGGGGCGAGCGTGGTTGGAACCTTGCTACCGCCCCGCGCTAAGTGATGCAATTGGTTGAAAGAATTGTGACCAAAAAGGGACGCCTCACCCGCATACACCCACAAATTGCCGATAACACTGTTCCTGTGTGCCAGCGGTCCATTTTAGCGTTTCGTTAATAAATTGACCCGAGGCAGGGCAAACAGCAGTACAGTTCCAACGTGGCCACCCAAAAATGATCCGCAAAAATGCGGGCGTAGAGCAGTTTGAACTGTCTCAATACGAAAGGTATTGAGGCATGCCAGCAACCGGCGCAGAGCTAGGTTACAACACAAGCGCATCCGTGTTGGCGATGGCGAATGCCATCTTTGGCAGCGGTGTGACCGTCACAGGCGCGAGCTATTCAGGCGACAATAACAGTTCGGCGATATATTCGAACGGCGACGCCTTATCCCCTGATGCAACACCAGGTGACACAGGAGTTATCCTATCCATAGGTCGCACGGACCGTTTCACACAAAGCAATGGCGATCCAAACCGCTCGACGAACACCTCTGGCGTTAACAACGATTCAGATTTCAACGCAGCTGCAGGTGCAAATACCTATGACGCGTCTTTTCTTGAGGTGGATTTTACCTCGCCAACTGCTGGTTTCATGACGATGCAGTTCGTTTTCGCATCCGAAGAGTACCCAGAATATATGAATCCGCTTTATCAAGATATGATCGGCGTTTGGATCAACGGAGCCCAAGTCAACCTGACAGTTGGCGATGGGGACGCTGATCCCAGCAACTTAAACGCCAGCGATAACAGCAACCTTTTCATCAGTAACACCAATTAACGCAGGCACAAATTCGATCAAGATCGGCGCCGCAGATGTTGCGCAAACATAAAGCGGATCTTCTGTTGGGGCGTGTCGCGTAATGGGATGGCTTGCCTATAGGGGTGGACGCGACACAGCGGCTGCACATGCATCGATCACTCCAGAAATCATGATTGAAACAGCGGCTCTAGTGCTTGAGGCACCCTTGCCGTCTAATCGGCGTGCCGCCACGCTTTTGGAAGTTGCGAGCCTGCATCCCGAACCTTCCTTGCTACGAATTCAATCAATTCCGGACGAGGAATTTTCCATTTTGATCAGCTCGGGCGCGTCAGTGTTTCACGCGCTGATCTCTCACACGTTGCAATCACGTACGGATAGTTTCCGCCTAACCCTGAATTGGAATTCGACGTCCGGTGACGGCTTTCTATCCATTAAATATCCCGACGATGACGCGTTGTTCACCCACGATTTAGCCGGATGCATCCCAATGCCTGGCGCGCTTATTCTTGAGGCACTTGCGGAAACGCGCAGTGCAGAGGTGGCGCAAAACCTACCCTATATCGGCTTTCATCAAGGTCCAATTCATGTTGCTCCCTCGTCAACCCTAGATTACCACACGCCAGTTCTAAAACCTCTATGCTATCGCAAGATTGGTATGATGAAGCCCGGGGATACAGCGATCAGCACCGGCGGCGACATTGTTCCTGTGTTGGGTGTGTTCAAGAACACCACGCCAGCCTTTGGCAGCTTCGCGCCTGTGCGTCTACGCGCGCCTTACTTCGTATTGCAATCCGATTTGGTCATGGCGGGCGCCCAGCGTTTGATCTTTGGTGGCTCTAATGCCGAATACACATTCGGCTGCGACGAAGTCCTTATCCCCGCGTAACACCTGATCAATGGCACCGCCAGCTATTGCACAGCCTGCAACTGGCACAATGACATATTTTCAGCTTTTGTTCTCTGAAAACGAGGAGTTTATCGCAAGTGAGCTCTGTTTGGAAATCCTGTTCATTGGACGTCTGCGCAGACGCAAAGATATCTTTCAACGCACATCTTTGTCCACTTTGCCGCACAATTTTTTGCCAGAGCACACAGCGTCTGCAACCCAGATCTTGCGCCCCTATGAGGCCATTACACTAGCTGCAATGCGCGCCGCTTAATGCGCAGGCTTATCGTCAAACAAAGGCGTCATCTGAGCGATGATAACGGAATTCTCATCAAGCGCGCGCTGTATCAATGCGCGTTCATCATCAGAAATGTCGTGCCCTTCGGCCATGCGTTCGTCGAGCGTGCCGTATCCGGTGACATCCAAAGGCGCGACATCCGCCTGCTTTAAGATGGCGACGGTCTCGCGCACGGCTTCCGCTTCATCAACACCGGAGGCGTAAATCATTAGGGCCGCCCCGCTTGAACCTTCGGGAAAACCGTCACCGCTAGAGCGACCAGCTTGCACCAAAAGCGTGAAGACTTGTTGCTTTTTGCGGGGTTTTTTGGGCTTATCAGACATTAGTTAGGGCGTATCTGCTGCACTTCCTTGCGTCAAGCATCGCGGTTGGTTGATGAATGGGGTCTAAACCTATCAGTCTCGCGCGAGCTCTCACACTACGACGGACCCTGCACCAATGGCATATTTGAAACGCATTGCTCTGACCTTTTTGACGCTTCTCTCTTTGGCTGTGTCAGTAGCGGCGTAATCGGATGACCCGTTGGTCTTCGCAACTGTACACCGCCCTCCTTTCGCGGATACACCTGAATTGCGCGGGTTCAGCATAGACCTGATGCGCGCAATCGGGGAGGATATCGGACGCGACATTGTGGTTGAACCGCAAGATTTGTTCGGCCAAATTCTCACCAAGGTCAAAACAGGTGATGTGGATGGGGCGATTGCTAATATTTCCATCACGACAGAGCGCGAACGCGAGATGGATTTCACCCAACCCATTTTCGGCAGCGGTATCAAAATTATGATCCCAAACGAAGGATCGGGGGCCAGCACCTTTGCTGCTTTATTCACTTGGGATATTGCGCTCATCGTTATAAACGGCTTGGCCTTGTGGTTTTTTGAGCGTCGCGTACAAACCTATTTCGACGAACCCGCGCGCGAAGCGTTGTTTCCCTCATTCTAGTAGGCGCTCAATCGGTCGTTAACGGGGAATTTGAGGAACGCGTGCCGTGCTCAACGTTCGGGGGCATGCTCGCGGTGCTGTTGGTCCTGTCAAGCTTGTTTATCGTGTCGATTTTTGTCGCCTCCAGCACCGCTACGATCACCGTAAACGTGCTTAGCTCCAATGTACAAAACCTGCGTGATTTAGAAAATCGCCGCGTCGCGAATGTGACGAACTCAACAAGTGCTGCGTTCCTCACTGCAAATGGGTTGGTGTTTGCCGATTATGCCTCACCCTACGAAATGTTCAAAGCGTTTGAGGCTGGTGTAGCTGACGCCGTCTTCTTCGACGGGCCCATCCTTGCCTACTAACAACAGTACAACGCCAAGGCAAAGCCCGCGTAATAGAGCGCACGTATCGTCCTAAGAATTACGGAATTGTTCTAAGCAGCGGCAGCCTGCTGAAAGAAGAGATCGATCAGGTTCTGTTGAAATTCCGCGTGGATGGAACCTACGACGACCTGCTCAGAAAGTGGTTCGGCAATATTTACTCACCTAATTAAAGGCTAGACAGCAAAGGCACCGATCACAGCGCCTTTGCCTTTGTTGATTTAGTCTCGCAGCAACTCGTTAATGCTGGTCTTGGAGCGCGTCTGCGCATCAACACGCTTCACAATCACCGCACAATACAGGTTCACGCCATTCTTGCTTGGCATGGAACCCGCAACAACGACCGAGCCCGCTGGCACTTCGCCATATGTGAATTCACCTGTTTCACGATCAACGATCTTGGTGGACTGGCCGATAAATACGCCCATGCCAAGGACGGAGCCTTCGCGCACGATGCAGCCTTCAACAACCTCAGAACGCGCACCGATGAAGCAGTTATCTTCAATGATTGTTGGACCCGCTTGCATTGGTTCCAAAACACCACCAATGCCGACACCGCCGGAGAGGTGCACGTTCTTGCCGATCTGTGCGCACGACCCGACGGTAGCCCAAGTATCAACCATCGTACCTTCATCGACATACGCGCCGAGGTTTACGAAAGATGGCATCAAGACCGCACCCGACGCGATGAAGGCGGACTTACGAACAATACAGTTTGGAACAGCGCGAAACCCCGCTTCTTTCCACTGATCGTCGCCCCAGCCTTTGAACTTGCTATCAACCTTGTCCCACCAGCCAGCGCCTTGTGGGCCACCACTTTGCTGCTCCATATCTTTGATACGGAAGCCAAGGAGAACGGCCTTCTTGGCCCATTGATTCACGTGCCAGTCGCCACTCGCCTGCTTTTCAGCAACGCGAAGCTTACCACCATCAAGTGCGTTCAGCGTATCTTCAATCGCCTCGCGCTGCTCGCCTGTGGTGGCGGGTGAAATGGTGTCGCGTGCCTCCCAGGCCGCTTCGATGGCAGTTTCTAGCTGTGCATTAGACATGGAATTCCCTCGCTACATTGAATTTGCGGCTTTAGACAACAAAGTCCCCCTTGGCGCAATCGCGATCGTGTCTGGCAAGGTGCACAATGGCTCGTTAGACATGACATAAGCCGATTTAAAGGACGTGAGACATGAAAGACGATAAGAAAAGCCCCTTCCGCGATGCAGGCACAGACCGCCAAGCAACCGAGCAAGTGCCAGATACGCCACAAACCCGCGCACCTGCCTACAAGTTGGCTTTTGCGGATGAGGATTTCTTGTGTCGCGACGAGCTACGCTCTGTGCGTTTGCAATTGGAATTGCTCAAGCCTGAATTGATCATGGATGAGCGCGGGATCGAAAGCACGATTGTGCTCTTTGGTGGCGCACGTATTCCAGAGCCTGCGAATAAGAGCTCTGCAAGGACCAAGACTTTGGCGGGCCTGTCAAAGTACTACGATCAAGCGCGCAAGTTTGCCCGTGTAATGACCGAAAAATCGATGAAGTCCTATGGCAAAGAAGATGTTATTGTCACAGGTGGTGGACCCGGTGTGATGGAAGCGGGAAACCGTGGTGCGATGGATGCGGGTGGTTCGTCCATCGGTTTAAACATCGTACTACCCCACGAGCAGGCCCCCAATGAATACGTCACGCCGGATCTGTGCTTCAACTTCCACTATTTCGCGATCCGCAAGATCCATTTCCTTATGCGCGCTAAAGCGATTTGCGTGTTTCCAGGTGGGTTTGGCACACTGGATGAAACCTTTGAGGCTTTGACGCTCATTCAGACGGGACGCATGCAGCGGGTTCCTGTTCTGCTTTTTGGTCGCCAGTTCTGGGAGAACATTATCAACTGGAATGCTTTGTCCGAAGCGGGTACGATTTCGGCAGAAGATCTCGACCTGTTCCGTTTTGTTGAAACAGCTGAGGAAGCAATTGACGCGATTGAGAACTGGGATGGCGCGGGCGAGCGTCGCGGCGAAATTCCAGGGAGATAAGAGATGTCCGAGAATGACTATGAAACGGGTCGTTTGAACCTGCCCTTCGTGGGTATTTCGACCTTTGCCAAGAAACCTTATGTGGCGGATTGGGATGCGATTGACGCGGACGTAGCTGTTCTTGGAGCGCCTTTTGATTTCGGCACCCAGTGGCGCCCGGGAGCGCGTTTTGGGCCACGTGCTGTGCGCGAAGCGTCGACTTTGTTCAGCTTTGGCCACGCGGGTGCCTATGATCACGAGGATGACGCCACATATTTGGGTAGTGACGTGCGCATCGTGGATATTGGCGACGCGGATATTATTCATACCAAGACCACCGAAAGCCATGCCAACATTGAACACGGCGTGCGCAAGGTTTTGGAAGCGGGCGCACTGCCGGTGACCATTGGGGGTGATCATTCGATCAACATTCCCTGCATTAATGCGTTTTCTGAGCAAGAGCCATTCCATGTCGTTCAAATCGATGCGCATTTGGATTTCGTTGATGAACGCCACGGCGTCACCGAAGGCCACGGCAACCCCATGCGTCGCGCGATTGAGAAGCCCTATGTCAGCGGCATGACCCAGCTTGGCATTCGCAATGTGTCGTCCACCGCGAAAGAAGGCTACGAGGATGCACGCGAGCGTGGGTCTGACATTTTATCTGTGCGACAGGTGCGCAAATTGGGTACAGAGGCTGTTTTGAATCGCATCCCAAAGGGTACGCGGATCTATGTCACAATCGACATTGACGCCTTTTGCCCCTCTATCGCCGCGGGAACGGGCACGCCAAGCCATGGCGGGTTCCTTTACTACGACGTCCTACAGATCTTACAAGGATTGGCCGCGCGCAATAAGATTATAGGGATCGACCTTGTTGAAGTTGCGCCCGCTTATGACCCAAGTGAGAGTACGCAGATTTTGGCGGCGCAACTATTGTTGAATTTTCTCGGATTTATCTTTCATGCCAAAGCGCAGCGCTAGGAATGATATGAGAATTTGAGTTTAAAGGGCATGATGAAGCCTACAGTGTTCTGAACATCACAAGCGCATCAATCATCCCGTCCTTGGGGTGCTTGAATGCGTGCGGTAAGCGGCCCACAGTGTCAAAACCAGCGCGCGTCCAAATGTCGATGGCGCGGGTATTGTTGGACAGCACAAAATTGAATTGCATCGCCTGATAGCCTTTCGCTTTCGCGCGGGTGAGCGCATCGGTGAGCATTGCGCGCGCGACGCCCTTGCCAGCGGAGTTCGGCGCGGTGATGAAGCCACAATTACACACATGAGCGCCACCGCCTTGGGCATTGGTTTTCAAGTAGTAAGTGCCAAGTCGCTCGCCCTTCTCTTCAATCACTAAGCAACCTGCATCTGCTCCCGTCCAGTAGCTTAGCGCGTCTTGCTCTGAAATTTCTGGGTCAATGGCATATGTTTCGCCACTTCGAAACACGGGTTTCAGCATCGTCCACAGGTGGTGGTGGTCTCGTTTCTCAACAGCTCGGATTAGCATTGTTCTTGCTTTCTTGTTTCTGCTGGATCGGTACGGTTTTAAGAGATGCTTGATTTAAATCCAAAACGGCGCAAATGTGAAGCTATGACCGATCAAACTCCCATTCCATTGCATCCTAGTCCTGCGCACATGCAGGTGGCTTTTCATCGCACCGAACTCGGACTAATCATGTCGCTATACGGGCAGATGGTCGCGGCTGGCGAATGGCGCGATTACGGGATTTCTTGCCTAAAGGACTTGGCCGTGTTTTCCGTGTTCAAACGCACTGCTGAGAACCCACTTTATCGGATCGAAAAGCGCCCCAAACTTCGCAATAAACAAGGGCAGTATTCAGTCGTTGGGATGGACGGGCAGATCCTAAAACGCGGCAATGATTTGCGCGTAGTGTTGCGCGTGCTTGAACGCAAACTCATCCGTGCGGTTGACTAAAGACGCACATGACGCGTGACGTCGCCGTCGCCTTGGGCGGCAATACGCGCAAGCGCAACATCCAAACCCTCCAACACCACAGACATATGATGTGCATTCGCGTGGATCAGCGTTTTAGTGTCCGCCAACATCGCTACATGGCCTTTCCAAAACAGCAGATCGCCCGCCTTTGGATTGCCGCTGGCTGTGCACCCAAGACTTCGTTCTTGCAAATCACTATCGCCAGCGCAGTCTATCCCACAGGCCATCAACGCGACTTGAACCAGCCCCGAACAATCAATCCCAAAGCGACTGTTGCCACCCCAAAGATAGGGCGTTCCCAGAAACAGACGCGCGATTTGCGCTGGGCTGCGCTCGACCTCGCCAATCTCTTTCAAATGTCGTCTTGGTATATAGCCCTGCGACGTTTGCGCAAAACGTGCGTGCATTTCTATGACCGCGATCTTGGTACCAAAGCTTAGCGCATCTTGGTCACGGGACTTGAATTTTCCTTCTTCATAAAGATGGCTGGAGGGCGCATTGATCCAATGGGTCGTGGTCTCTATAGCACTGATTTGCGCGCTCTGAAGGTATCCACAATAGCCATCTTTGTCGGCTTGCACAAAAGACCAGCCTTCCCGATCTTCCAACACGTTCAGTGTTTCGCCCATCAGCAACTGGCGATCCCGTGGGCCATCCGGCGCGCGTAAAAGATCGGCAACTGGCACCGATACCTGACGCACCGCCCCTTTGACATAAGCGTCGGCAGGAACCGTATCGCGCAACATTTCAGCGGCGACACGACCATTTGCAGGGGTAAGGCGTGGATCGCTCACAGGTCTAGCAATTTTGGCAGTGCCGCGAGTAGCGCCCGAGACGCTTGGCCTACGCCACCTTTGGGGCGTGCTGGCGCGCTGCTGGGTTGCCAGCCGTAAATATCAAAATGTATGTAGTTAGGTGTTTCAGTTGCAAAGCGACGCAAAAACAAGGCCGCCGTGATGGAGCCTGCAAATCCACCCTTAGGCGCATTGTCGAGGTCCGCGATGCCAGGTTCGATCATCTCCTCGTATGGATCCCAAAACGGCATGCGCCAAACCGGATCCTGCACCTGCTTTGCAGCAGTTTCCAAGGCCGCAGCGCTAGCGTCGCTTTGAGCATAATAAGGTGCAAGATCGGGGCCCACTGCGACGCGGGCCGCGCCCGTCAGTGTTGCCATTGAAATAATCGCAGTAGGGGTGTCTTCATCCGCCAAGGCCAGCGCATCCGCCAAAACAAGGCGGCCTTCCGCGTCTGTGTTGTTGATCTCAACCGTGAGCCCTTTGCGTGAGGTCAAGATATCCTGTGGGCGAAACGCATCCGCACTGATGGAGTTTTCAACCGCGGGCACAAGCACGCGCAATTGCAAAGGCACATTCAGCGACATGATCATATGCGCAAGTCCAAGCACGGTGGCCGCGCCGCCCATATCCTTCTTCATCAACCCCATGGAACTGCCCGGCTTTAGGTTCAAACCGCCCGTATCAAAACACACACCTTTACCAACAAGCGTTAGCTTTGGCCCTGCCTTGCCCCAGCGCATATCAATGAGCCGAGGGGTACGTGACGCCGCGCGACCAACTGCGTGTATCATCGGGAAGTTCTGCGCGAGGAGATCATCGCCCTCGATGACAGTGATGTCAGCGGCATGTGATTTCGCTAAACTTCGTACGGCTTCTTCTAGGTCAGGCGGCCCCATGTCAGAGGCGGGCGTGTTGATCAGATCTCGCGTCAGCGCTTCGCCTGCTGCAATCGCTTCCAACTCTGTTGCGTTTGCTGAATCAGGGCATATCAGATCGGCTTTTGCACCGCTTTGAGATTTGTAACGATCAAATGTGTAACCTGCGAGGAGCCAGCCCAAAAGTTCAACATTCAGGGCGTCGTCATACAAATCTGTGACCAAATGAAATGTCTGCTCAGAAAGCGACATACGTGCACGCGCTAAAGCAAAGCGGGAGCGTGATCTTGCAGTTTGCGTTCCATATCCGACAAGAGCGCCAGCACTCTCCCCCGCCTCAGATGGATAAGTCACAGATGCCCCAAAACCGGCTGTAAAGCCGCTTGCACGTACCCAATTTTGAACTTGGCCTGGCTGATCTGCCAACCACTTTTTCAAACCATCGCCAGAAACCAACGTTAAGGGCAAACTGGGTGCATCGGGCTTTGCAAATTTCAGGGACATGGGTGCATTCTCATGATGTTTACGAATGCTGCCAAGCTATCTGCTTCGCCCTGCCCTGCAAGCACCGAATTCAATGCGCGCCAAATCTTGCCAATCCTTGCGCCTTAAATCGGAATATCCTGCATGTCCCAGATAGCTATCAAAGACTGATCAGAGTTGCGCAAAAGTCGCGAGGATGTCGCGCCTAGAGCCACCCAGTCATTCATGTCGATGCAGGTTATGACATCTTTTGAGACCCGCGAGAGCGTGTTCAACCCGACCTGATCCGCAATCGTAATCAAGGATCGAATGGTCCGTCGCAATTCTAGTGTCGCGCCTGCCGCATATAGCTTTTTGCTTTGCTTGATGCGGATCGCCATTTCTTCCATTGCGCGGCAGAACACATTGTCCGCCACATCCTCACCCAGCTTTGTATAAAGCAGTTCAAGTTGTTCTGCATCTAAGCGCACGCTTTCGCGCGGCAGCATTGGTGTTATCTGTTCCATTGGCTCACCCCGAATTCGCCCCCACGGCCAAACCTCTATGAGACAACGTTCTTCCCAAAAGGTTTAGGCAGCGCGCTTTTTTCTCTCGAAATTCTTTCAAATTCAGCGTATCGCGGATGAAACGTGAATGAAGGGGCGTTACCGATGAGCTATGCTAAACCGCTACCCAGTTACCTTGTCCAACGCTATCACGGCTGGAAAGCGACGACCCACTCGGAAAATCGTGCCTGGTACAAGCGACTTGCGAATGAAGGCCAGCGCCCGCGTGCAATGGTGATTTCATGCTGCGATAGTCGTGTTCATGTGACGTCAATTTTTGGCGCAGACCAAGGTGAATTTTTCATCCACCGTAATATTGCCAATCTCGTACCCGCCTACGCACCCGACGGTGATCATCATGGCACGTCCGCAGCTATTGAATATGCGGTCACTGCGCTGAAAGTGGCACATATTATCGTACTTGGGCATTCCAACTGCGGTGGCATTCAAGGCTGTTTAGACATGTGTACTGGGAATGCGCCCGAGCTTGAGAAATCGAGTAGTTTCGTTGGCCGGTGGATGGATATTCTGCGACCTGGTTACGAGCGTGTGAGCCAAGAAAACGACGCAGCTTCATTGCCGACCGCGTTGGAAAAAGAAGCCGTTGTCGTGTCACTAGAAAACTTGATGTCCTTTCCTTTCATCGAGGAGGCCGTCACATCTGGAGAACTTACCCTTCATGGGCTTTGGACTGAGATTGGGGAAGGTACTTTAGAATGCCTTGATTCAAATACGCGAGAATTTTCACCGCTTTAATTTTTCATTCTCTTTTACAAGTACCATTTAGCTAAAAATCACCTGAAAAAGGTATTTGTGCGCATTAGGAGTTCTGTTGATTGGTGCGTTCTTGATCGGAATAATCACCGGTGAAGACGGCCTGAAAGAGATCGCCCCCCTCTTGATTACGCCATTCAAAGGTGTGCTTTGCCCCCTCCTTCTTGATATGGGCTTTATCGCAGGACGGGGCCTGCGCAAAGGGCGCGGCGTGCTTGATGCGGGCGCGATCGCCTTTGGTATCGTAATGCCAATGATTGGAGCCATATTCGGTCTTGGCGCAGCTGTGTTGCTTGTACTTGCCCTAAGCAGTGCACTGTTGCTGATGGTGCTAAGTGCATCCACCTCCTACATCGCGGTGCCCGCTACAATGCGTATCGCTCTGCCTGAGGCAAACCCATCAGTTTATCTCACGCTCTCTCTTGGTGTGACCTTCCCTTTCAATCTTATCATTGGCATTCCACTTTATCTTGCGCTTGCCGCTATCGTTATCGGAGGCTGATGCGATGCAAACCCACGAAGCAAAACGCGTTGTTATTATGATTGAAAAAATCATGCTCTCGCGCCTGACAGATGCGATAGAAAAAGCAGATGTTTCTGGCTATTCTATTTGTCTTTGGCGGATCTGGTCGCTCTGGCACTTGGACACGCGAAGACAACATCGGGCGCGGCGATGGCATGGTGCAGGTTGCCTGCACCATCAAGCCTGAGCGCTTGGATACGTTGCTCGACTCAGCATTTGAAGTGGTTGACGCCATATCGGTGTCGTGACGATCACCGACTGCGAAGTGCTACGGCAGAGCGTTTCTAGGGCGCTGCTATCAAAGAACGTTTCAGTTCCAACAAACGAATCCACTGCGATAGTGTTCTGCTTTCTTGCAACAAAAACGCACGCGCTTCACTACTGTCCTCAGCCACCACACGACGGTCAATTTCATCGATCTTATATTGCGCCTGTTCGATATCATCTGTGAGTTCGTGAAACTCCAATCCATTGCTGTTAGCAGCTTGTAGCGCGCTCATTTGCGAAGCAGGGCAGACGGGCCGAAGCTTGTTGCCTTTCTTACCCTCAGAGAAGGCTTTCGCAGGAACACAATATGCTGGCAGCCCTCTTTGGCGTCCTTTTTCCCAAAGACTTTGAACTGGACTTACTCCCGTTTTCGAACAGGCCTTCGCATGCTTTTGCAAGTAATCACTGGTGCGCCCATTGGTTCCGTCGCGAAACCCAATTTCTTCCCAATTGTCGTTCAAACATTCTTCTTTGCTGATGGTCGCACAGGCTGAAAGGCTTAGAAGAAGACTTATGATAAATGGGACTCGCATGGGCTGTCCTTGCATTAGTGAACACGCGCTTAGCCAAAACCACTTTGCAGTTGTTATGCAATATCACCGGCTTTGAAACAGCATCGGTCACAAAAAACCCCGCCTTAAAAAGGCGGGGTCCTCAGGAATGCTCTTAAGAGCGTTCAACCCTTCTTCAGCACACGATTGCCAAGCGTTTCGGCGATCTGCACCGCGTTCAGGGCAGCACCCTTGCGCAGGTTGTCAGACACGCACCACAGGTTCAAACCATTGTCGATTGTGCTGTCTTGACGAATGCGCGAGATAAACGTCGCATAGTCGCCAACGCATTCAACGGGCGTGACGTAACCACCGTCTTCACGCTTGTCGATCACCATGACGCCAGGCGCTTCACGCAGGATGTCGCGGGCTTCGTCTTCATCAAGGAAATCCTCAAATTCGATGTTCACAGCTTCAGAATGGCCAACGAACACTGGGACGCGCACGCAGGTCGCTGTGACTTTGATGGAAGTGTCGACGATCTTTTTCGTCTCCGCGACCATCTTCCATTCTTCTTTAGTTTCACCGCTGTCCATGAACACGTCGATATGTGGGATCACATTAAACGCAATCTGCTTGGTGAAAGTCTGTGGTGGTTTGTCATCTGTAGGATTGTAGATCGACTTGGTCTGATCCCACAGCTCGTCAGCACCGGATTTACCAGCGCCAGACACCGATTGATACGTGCTCACTACAACGCGCTTGATGCGCGCGCGGTCATGCAAAGGCTTCAACGCCACAACCATCTGCGCCGTAGAGCAGTTGGGATTCGCAATGATGTTCTTCTTTGCGTAGTCGTGAATCGCCTCTGGGTTCACCTCTGGCACGATCAAAGGAACGTCAGGATCATAGCGATAAAGCGAGGAATTATCGATCACAACGCAGCCCACTCTCGCAGCGACAGGTGCGTATTTCTTGGTCGCTTCAGAACCAACCGCAAACAGCGCCATATCCCATCCCGTGAAATCGAACGTGTCTAAGTCTCTCGTCTTCAACGTTTTTTCACCAAAGCTGACTTCCGTACCCATAGATTTACGGCTTGCCAATACGGCTAGCTCATCCACTGGGAACTGACGCTCATCCAGGATGTTCAACATTTCACGGCCCACATTACCGGTGGCGCCAACGACGACGACTTTATACCCCATCGGGTCTCTCCTTTACGGGTTGTGAAGGCACGCGGGCGCGTACCAACGGGGTCGCTATACGCGTAAGTGTGACCTTGGAAAAGAGGGGATGCCCTGCGATGTAGAAATTGTGACTTTAATCGATGCGATCTTCGCTAAACGCATAGATCAAAATGCCGATGGCAAGCATCGCTGCGAAGAATAGGAAAATCATCTGATAGGGATCCGCAACATTAGCCGCATTTGGTGCCAAGGACGCGTGCATTCGGCCGGAGATCAATTGCCAAATCCCAACACCGCCAATGCCAAACAAGTTCATCAAAGTCACGCCACGCCCTGCTAAATGCGCAGGAACGAACGCGCGTCCATGTGCCATCAACAAAGGGAAGGACACGCCGAAGAAACCAGCCGCTGCAAAGAGCGCAACCGCGCTCCAATAGCCTTTCGCGATGCCAAGACTCAGCAACAACACAAAAAGAAAAGCCATCGCATTGCCAAACAGCGCCACCCATTTTCGCGTGCCAAACATACGGTCAAGTGGTCCATATGCGAAGGTTCCAACAATCATCGCAACACCCATCCAAAGGCTCGCAAAGCCAGCATCACCGCCAAAGACATCCGTGACATAGGGCCCAATCCAAAGCCCTCTCATCGCGCCAGCAGGAGCGTAGTAAACCACCATCAGCGGAAAGATGAACCAAAGCGCGCGGATCTTGAACAGATCCAATACCGAACCTTTTTCATCACTCTCCATAACAGGTGGATCTTTCAGCACTAGCCAAAGGCCCACGGCAATTAAGACTGTCACCGCCGCTAACGCCCAAAGCGTCTCCCGCCATCCAAACACGTCAACCGCCCAGGTCAAAGGCACAGACCCAGCAAGATTTCCAAGCGATCCAACCCCGATCATCACAGCACCCAAGGTCGCGAACATCTTGGCCGGATACATCCGCGCGAAGACAAAGAAGCTGGCCATCAAAACAGGCGAACACCCAATACCGATCAAGAACATCGCTATGTTGATATGCGTTGGCGTTGTAGCAAGCGCGAAAACAGCCGCACCCCCTGCGCCGCCCAAAAGCAACAAAGTAGCCGAGGTGCGTCGCGGCCCGTGCGTGTCAAGCGCCCAACCCACGGGAATTTGCATCACAGCGAAGGACAAAAACCACAATCCAGATGCTGTCGCCAACATATCAGGCGTCGCCCCGATATCAGCGCCCAAAACATCCGTAAGGACCGCCAGAAATGCACGATAGAACTGGCTTAGCACATAGGCCAAGCATAAGAGAACCAACCCAAATCTCATCAATCTTGCCCCTTCAGCCACCACCAACACGTCAGTGACAGATTAGCGCGCAGCCAACAAGAACCTGTACTTCTTTGCTCCATAAATAACTCGGGCAGTGCGAGGGGCTGGCCCCTCGCCTACATCGGATTGCCAAAGTCAATTCGAATACCAACTACGCGTCATCCTCGCCCAATTTGGGCGAGGCCCGATGCAAAGCTAATTTTGCATCCGAAAACACAAAGGGCGATCGCACAGACGGAATGCCATCCAACTCAATCTGCATGCCGCGCGCTTTGATTTGCGGATCGTCTAGCATCTCACCCATATCATTGATCGGCCCGGCGGGCACGCCGTGTGCTTCGCAAGCGGCTAGCAGGTCCGCTTTTGATATCTCGGACGTGCGCACAGTCAAAAGCCGCGTCATTTCATCCCGATTGGCGATACGATCGGCATTGGTCGCGAAACGCGCTTCAACACCCATCCCTTCAACACCAAGCAGCAAACACAAACGTTGGTACTGCGGGTCATTTCCTGTGGCTATGATAATGTAACCATCCGCGCAATCGAACACTTGATAGGGTGTCAGGTTCATATGCGCATTGCCCATCATCCCTGGCGCGTCACCCGTCGCGAGATAGTTCATCGCTTGGTTCGCAGTCACCGACGCTGCGACATCCAACAAAGACATATCAATATGCTGCCCTTTGCCTGTCGTTTGGCGCTGAAAGACCGCCGCCAAGATACCAGAGACAGCATAGACGCCAGTAAAAATATCCGTAATCGCAACGCCTGATTTTTGTGGCTGACCACCCGGCTCACCCGTGATGGACATCAGTCCAGACATACCTTGGATGATAAAATCATAGCCCGCACGATGTGCATATGGACCCGTCTGGCCAAACCCTGTCACAGAGCAATAGATCAATGCGGGAAACTCTTCCTTCAAGGTTGCGTAGTCCAAACCGTATTTGGCCAAACCACCGACTTTAAAATTCTCAATCAGGATGTCCGCGTCAGCCAACAGCGCTTTTAACTGCGCTTGGCCGTCTTCCGTACGAAAATCAATTATGACTGACTTCTTCCCGCGATTACAAGAATGGAAATAGGCGGCAGAGGTATCGCCCTCACGTTCGATAAACGGTGGACCCCAGCGACGTGTATCATCGCCTTGAGGCGCTTCCACTTTTGTCACTTCTGCGCCGAGATCAGAAAGGGTCTGGCCAGCCCAAGGGCCAGCCAGTATGCGCGCCAATTCGACGACTTTCAGGCCCTTAAGAGGAGCGTTCATTCCGCCAATTTTTCCTTGATGATCGCGGAAAAATCAGCGTAGTTCATGTTTGAATACGGTTCACCATTGATCAAAAATGATGGGGTCGAGCGTACATTGTCACGCTCTGCGTTCTCTTGATACCAAGCGACCAAAGCCTGCGCGTTGTCTGCGTCTTCAAGGCATGCATTCAACTGCGCCTCGTCCATTCCACCTTTGAGACCGATCTTGCGAAGCTCCGCGACAATCGCCGCAGGATCACCCGCGCGCGACCAAAGTGATTGTTCTTTGAACAGCAGGTCCGTCATGCCGAAGAAACGATCCGGTCCCGCGCAGCGCGCGATCATTGACGCCCAAAGACCGAAGCGATCGAAATAGACTTCGCGAAAAACAAATTTCACTTTACCCGTGTCGACATAATCCTTCTTCAAATCCTTGTAGGGACCTGCATGGAAAGACGCGCAGTGTGGGCAAGTGTAGGATGCGTATTCGATGATCTCGACTTTCGCATCAGAGCTGCCTTGCATCATGTCGGCGATGTCGCCTTCTTGTGCAGTTGCCATGCTTAGGCTGAATAGAACCGCAGCAGCGGTGGTGACTAGGGTGCGAAGCATTCGGCTTCTCCTCAATTTTGTGATTTGGTTAATACGTTTTGCGCAAGCCGCTCAAGGGCGTTGCGCAAATCATCGCTTTTTACACCGCCAGCTGATTGCGCAGCGGCGGCTTTGATTTCGGGGGACGGCTCTGGTTTTCTAGGGGCCACTGGGCGATCAAATACAGCGCGCCCCTCTGCAAAACCAGTCGGGGCAGTTTGCGTGATTTTCACGCGACTGATCGCGTTATAACCATAGACTGCATTCACTTTGGCGCGGATCTGTTCCTTTTGCATTTCCAACATCGGCGCTTGGGCACCTGTCGTGAGAAGCGTCAAAGTCGCGCCAAACCCTTGGCGGCCGAAGCTCACATTCACAGGGCGCGCAATGGATGAAACGTCTTCGCCAACCACCTCTTCCCAATGGGTCAAAAGACGGGACTGCGCAAAGCCACGGGACTCGGACGCTTTGCGAATGCGCTGCGTCAGAAGGCTCGACGTACGAGCAAATCCTTTTGAAGGTGCGCGGCGCTGCGCCATCGAATCTGTCCTACCTTGCATTTTATCTCTCTCCGCTATCTTAGAGGGCGACGCGCTGGGTTCCAGCAAAACCGAACAAACAGGTATATAAACATTGCGTGAGATCGCCGACCCCTCGACGCTTTTAGAATGGTATGACCATAATGCGCGCCTCATGCCGTGGCGCGTTAGCCCACAAGACCGGCGTGCGGGAGTACAACCTGACCCTTACCGCATCTGGCTGTCAGAGGTGATGTTGCAGCAAACAACCGTGGCGGCCGTCAAGGAATATTTCGTGCGTTTCACGCAACGCTGGCCGAGCGTGACAGATTTGGCCGCTGCCAAAGATGCCGATGTCATGGGCGAGTGGGCCGGGCTTGGGTATTATGCGCGAGCGCGCAATCTGTTGAAATGCGCGCGCATAATTGCGGATGAGTACGATGGTATTTTCCCAAATACGCACGCAGAGCTTTTGACGCTTCCGGGCATTGGCCCTTACACCGCAGCTGCCGTGTCTTCTATCGCTTATGATCTTCCTGAAGCCGTGCTCGATGGAAATGTAGAACGTGTGATGTCGCGGCTTTATGATATTCACACGCCGCTTCCGACATCTAAGCCCGAGTTGATGGAACTTGCCCAAGCGCTTACGCCACAAAAACGCGCGGGTGATTATGCGCAAGCTGTGATGGATCTTGGGGCGACAATTTGCACGCCAAAGAACCCTGCTTGCGGGTTATGTCCATGGCGTAATCCTTGCATTGGTCAAGCGGCTGGCACGCATTTGGGGCTGCCAAAGAAGGTACCAAAAAAGGCCAAGCCGATCCGCAAAGGCATCGCTTATATTGCGAAGCGGGTGGACGGTGCATACTTGCTGGAAACGCGCCCCAATGCAGGGCTACTTGGCGGTATGCTCGGCTGGCCCGGCACTGACTGGATCGAGGGCGAACCTACAGAGAAACCCCCAATGAAGGCGCAATGGAAAACGCTTGCTGGCGAGGCACGTCACACGTTCACCCATTTTCATCTGCGCTTGGTGGTTAAAACTGCGCTGGTACCGATGGATCGTGCATCAGAAGCTGGCGATTTTGTGCCTTTGGAGGATTTTTGCGTGTCCGATTTACCAACCGTGATGCGCAAAGTCTTTGATTTGGCCTCAGATGCGCCTAAAATCGGCCGTACGCTCAGCGCTAAGAGCAAAACGACATGATCTCATCTGAAACAGCCGCAAAAATGCAAAGCGCATTGCCCTTTTGGTTGTCGTTCTTGTTGATCCCCGCGATCTGGCTTGTGGCGTTTTCTGGTGGATGGTGGGTTTTGGTGATCCCTGTGATGACACGGTATCTGTTCACCGCGCTTGATATCATTGGCGGGCTGAACCTTGAGAAGGTCGGTCTTGGAACTGAAGAGGAACAGCTGTCGTGGTATGTCCTGCTAATGCAGTGTTTGGGTGCCTATCCAGTTTCTGACAATCTTTGGCTTGATCTATTATGTTGGCCAAACCGAGCATTTGGGGACTTGGGAAAAGATCGGTCTTTTCCTTAGCGTCGGTGTCGGCTCAGGCACGATCGGGATCAACTACATTCACGAGTTGATGCACCAAAAGAACAAACGCGAGCGTTGGTTGGGCGATACTCTCTTGGCGATGGTGCTTTATTCGCATTTCCGGTCAGAACATCTGCTGGTGCATCACCGCTACGTTGCGACCCCGCGCGATCCAGTTACTGCGCGTTATGGGGAAGGGTTCCATCGCTTCTTTCCACGTGTTTTGCGCGAATGCTGGCACTCAGCCTTCAATGCTGAAAAGGTAATGCTTGCGCGGAAGGATTTGCCTTGGACGGACCTAAGTAACCCGTTTTTCAAATATTGGGCGCTTCAAATTGGATTCTTGCTATTGGCCTGCCTGCTTGGTGGCTACGCTGGTCTTGCCCTATTCATTTTCCAATCTTTCGTGGCGATCTGGCAGTTAGAGCTGGTGAATTACGTTGAACACTATGGGTTGACCCGCAAACATCTGGGCGAGGGTAAGTACGAACACGTACAGCCGCGCCAATCTTGGAATGCAGCACATAAGACATCGAATTGGTTGTTGATCAATTTGCAGCGCCATTCGGATCATCGCTACAAACCTGACCGTCGCTTTCCGTTGCTGCAGAATTATACCAAGGCTGATGCGCCACAACTGCCTTACGGCTATCCCGTGATGACAATGGCGGCGATGTATCCGCGTTTGTGGAAGAGGATCATGAACCTACGAGTGCAGCGTTGGCGGGAGATTTATTATCCCGAAATTACTGAATAGCGCGCGTATAACAAAGCGTTGAGCATGATGCCGAAATAGGGATTGCGCCGCGTGCCGCGCCGCTATGTTAGGGGCACTGCCCCTTTTGACCAAAGGCCAATTCAACCCCGGGATATTTAAGGAAAAGGGCAGCTTGGGGTTCAAGCGTTCAGGATCAGATCGCTTGCCTTTTCACCGATCATGATTGCAGGCGCATTTGTGTTGCCACTGACGATTTCCGGCATGATCGAGCAATCAGCAACGCGCAGCCCCTCGATCCCATGCACACTTAGCTTGTCATCTACGACCGACATAGGATCACAGCCCATTTTGCAGGTCCCTGTCGGGTGATAGATTGAGGCCGTGTTGTTGCGCACCCAATCCAGCGTTTCATCGTAGTTGTCGATATCGAGGGATGCATGCGGGCGGAACTCTTCGGAGATCTTAGAAGCAAGCGGTTCTTGCCGCGCGATGGTGCGCGCGATGTTGACGCCTGCCACGGCTGTGCGGCAATCGGTTTCCGTCGAAAGGTAATTCGGATGGATCGTCGGATACGCCATCGGATCGGCGCTTATCAGTTTGATCTCGCCTTTGGATTCAGGACGCAATTGGCAGACAGACATGGTGAAGGCCGAGAACTTATCCGCGCCTTTGCCGGGGTTCTCAGCAGAAAGTGGCTGGACGTGAAACTGGATATCAGGCGTTTCCAAATCATCGCGGGTTTTCAGGAACCCGGTCGCAAGGCTTGCTGCCATCGTCATTGGCCCAGAACGTGATGTGATGTACTTGAGGCCAATCTTGGCCTGCCCAAACATGGAACCGACCTCATCATTCAACGTTGGTTCGTGAGACTTATAAACAAGGCGCGCTTGCAGGTGATCTTGCATATTCTTGCCAACACCTTTGAGCGGCGCAACGACCTCGATACCGTGCTCGGCCAGTTGTTCAGGATCGCCAATGCCGGACAACATCAAAAGTTGCGGCGAATTGATCGCACCACCAGAGATCACAATCTCTTTGCGCGCTTTGACAATCTGATCTTTACCAGAGCGGTCTTTGTAGCGGATGCCCGACGCGCGCTTCCCTTCAAAAAGGATATTCTGCGCTTGGGCATGTGTGATGATGGTCAGGTTTTCACGCGATTTTGCCGGACGCAGAAACGCGGCAGCGGAAGAACACCGCAAACCATTTTTAGCTGTCAGCTGAAAGAAACCAACGCCTTCTTGATCGGCCCCGTTGTAATCTGGATTGAACTTGTAGCCTGCTGCTTGCGCGGCTTCGACCCAAGCGTCTGTGATTGGGCGCTGGATGCGCATGTTGGAGACCGAAAGTTCGCCTTGATCACTATGAAACGCATCTGCACCACGCTCATTCGCTTCTGAGCGTTTGAACAAGGGCAGTACATCGTCCCAACCCCAGCCGACATTGCCCATCTGACGCCAGCGATCATAGTCCTGCGATTGTCCGCGCACATAGAGCAAACCGTTCAGCGAAGAAGAACCACCTAATACCTTACCACGTGGCCATTCGATGGAACGCCCGTTCAAGCCTGCGTCAGGTTCTGTTTTATAACACCAATCAACCTTAGGATTATGGATGGTTTTGAAGTAGCCGACTGGAATGTGGATCCAAGGGTTCGAATCTTTGCCACCTGCTTCGAGCAAAATAACCTTATTCTTAGGGTCTGCGCTTAGGCGATTTGCGAGAACACAGCCTGCTGAGCCTGCTCCAACAACAATAAAATCCGCTTCCACAGGAGGCCCTCCAAAGATCAATTCAAAAAAACTCTATGCAAATTCGATATTGTAAGCTAGCCTTTTTTTGAAACAAAATGTCTCATTAATTAGCAAACCGGGAGATAGCTATGAGCACAAGTAACAAAATCAACCACCTAACACGTCGGGACCTGTTTAAGGTTGCCGGTCAGTACGGCATGAGCTCCACGCTTATGGCAGCAGGTGCCTTCGGCGGCGCGATGAGCCTTGCAAACTTGGCGTCTGCAGCTGAGTCCACATACGAGAAGCGCTTCGCAAAAGAGCCTAAGCACACGCTTAAGTTCGGTGCGGCTGGCTTTAACGCACGTAACCTTTTGATCGAGCGTGCTGGCGCTCTGGAATTTGCGCGCGATCTCGAATCACGTTCCGACGGTGAGATTCGTGTTGAGTTCATCGGCGACAACCAGATCTGTGGTCAGGTGTCTTGCGTTGAGAAATGTCAGCAGGGCATCGTAGATATCTACGCGGCGTCTACACAGAACTCTGCGGGTGGTGCGCCATACCTCAACGTTTTGGACTATGCATACCAGTTCCGTAATCGCGCAGACCAGTATCACTTCCTTTATCACCCAGATTCACAACGCCTTCTGCGTGATCCATATGAAAAGCGTCATGGTCTGAAATTCTTGTTCTCACATGCTGAACTTCGCGGCATCCAGTTGGGTTTGAAGTGGGAAGACAAAGAGACAGTCACATCTGTTGAGCAGCTTGCTGGCACAAAGAACCGTGTAACAGGTACACAGCTTGGCCGTATCGCCATGACTGCGATGAACCTGAACCCAGTTCCAGTTGCGTGGGAAGAAACACTCGACGCGCTTAAGACTGGCCTTATCGACGGTGCGGAGACATGGTCTTCAGCGGTTGCTTACGCGAACATGGCACCTGTTGTGTCTCAGTCTGTATATCTCGACTTCTTCTGCGGTACAGAGCACACAGCGATGAACGCAGGCGTCTTTGACGGTCTGTCCGGCGAGTTGCAGGACGTTGTCATGGAAAGCTCTTACTGGGCACAGACACACGTTCAGGCAGCGAACGAAGCTGCGCTGGTTAAAACAGTTGGTGTTTCTGACCCAATCCTTCCAGACACAATCTTCGCGAAGAACAACGTGCGTAACGCGTTCCTCTCCAAGGAAGAGAAGCGTAAAGCGGAAGAGATGTGCTCACCTGAGTTCCAACCACAGCTGTGGGAAGAGTGGCGCGAGCGTCTTAACGGATGGTCCGGCGGTCAGGACACGTACCAGGATATCTACAACATCTCTCGTGAGATTGACGAAGATACGCTTCCTGAGAACGTTGAGCCACGTCGCTGGTGGAAAGCATAAGTCTCAATCGGCTTATCGACTAAACAGGCCGGTCCAAAGGAATTTGGGCCGGCTTTTTTGTTCCCAGAGCGCCAAAATGCGCCATAGTGGGCGAACTTAATTCATAAGGGAGGGTGCCAGATGTCAATCTGGTCAGACATGGCTACGATCGTCGGCTCGACGCTTGGTGGCGATATTACATTTAAGACCGCACAGGCCTATCGCTCGGAAGCAGCATGGTTCGTCTTTGGACCTTTGACCCTGCTTGGTGCGATTGCGTTTTATTATCGCGAACGCTTTGCAGAGCGTTTGGAAGAACGCCTTGGCTATTCCGCAACCAAGATCACTCACCCGATCATTTCTGTTCTCTTGCTGCTTGGAATGCTGGCTGCATTCTTGCCGCCAATGAACGATCTGTTGAACACGATCACGCTTGGCTACCTTGCGGTACTTGTCGTCTTTGGTCCGATCATTTTGATCATGTTTGAGCGCACACCCGAGCGTACAATTGTGATTTATTGCTACATCATCATGGCCTCGATCATCTTTATTGGTGTGATCCAGCGCTTTGTCTTTTCGGTTCAGGTGCCTTGGTCCACCACTATTCCACCGCTGTTGTTCATGATCATGGCGTGGTTCGGCGCGACGTTTAACATTCGTCTGCGCACACACCTTAGCTTTAGCGAATTTCGCACGAAATATGGCCCCAAAGGCCAACTGTTTTGGCTCACGTTCGACAATGCCCTTTGGCTGGTGTTCTGCATAATCTGCGTAACAACGATGTCGCGTGTGACGGTCAACACCTACGACAACTTCGCGATTGTTCTAGGAACAGACGACACGATGCGCTGGTGGTTCCTTGCAACAATGCCTGTGTGTTTCATTTTGCTCGCCACGCGCGCATTTGAAAACGTGGTTGAGGATTTCGCCAACTACAAATCAGGTAAACCCCTGATCAAACAAGCTGTTATCGGGGGGGATGTATAATGATAGATTCAACTTGGATTACGATCATTTCATTAGTCTGCACGTTCCTGTTTATGATGGGAACGCCGGTACTGCTGGTGATCTTTTATTGGGTCGTTGGCTGTAGTTTTGTCATCGATCTAACGCTCGACAACACAGGCGGCGAACTCTTGAACGTGTTCAAGGACGGTTTTGCCCTACTTGCGATGCCATTGTTCATTCTAACGGGTGACTTGATCAACAAATCAGGTATCGCCAAACGATTGTCCGACTTCGCATACTCCTGCCTTGGATGGATCCGTGGTGGTCTGGCGATGGCGGCGATTGGCGCTTGCGGATTATTCGCGGCGATCTCTGGCTCGAACTCTGCAACAACAGCAACTATCGGTTCGATGCTACACCCTGAAATGGTCAAAGGCGGTTATGATGAACGCTTCTCGGCGGCAACAGCTGCAGCGGGCGGCACTGTGGGTATCATTATTCCACCCTCGATCATCTTCATCGTTTACGGCTTCCTGATGAACTTGCCGATCTCTGATCTGTTCATCGCAGGAATCGTTCCGGGGGCCTTGATGGTTCTGGCTATGATGGCGACGTGTTTCATCGTTTGCTCTATCAACGATTGGGGCATCATCATTGCATTGTCCTTCAAGCGCGTCTTGAAAACGGCTGTTGGCGCATGGCTTGGCTTCTTCGCAATCGGTCTGGTTCTTTGGGGGATTTACACAGGCAAATTCTCGCCGACAGAGGCGGCTGGCGTGACTGTTGGCTTTGGTATCATCGTGGCCCTTGCCAGCTATCCCCTTAACAAAACCATGGGCACGACTGGGGATACACCAATTGAGGAACGCTCCATCAGCTCGATGTTTGTTGTCGAAGGCTTTACGCTGAAAGACATCCCATCGGTTGTTGTGCGCTCTGCTCAAATCTCTGGCATCTTGGCACCGCTGATTGCTGTGTCGGTTGTGATGCAGCAGATCCTGTCGCTGCTTGGCGCGCAGGAAGTGATAGGTGGCTTTGTAACGGGCATGGGTGGTTATTACCCTGTTCTGTTCACAGCGATGGCGATTGTGTTTGTGGCTGGTATGGTTCTTGAATCACTGCCTGTGACGATCATTCTTGCACCGATCTTGGCGCCTATCGCGGCAAGCGTTGGCGTTGATCCGATCCACTTCTCGGTGATTTTCCTTGTAGGTGCATCCATTGGCTTCATCACGCCACCCTACGGTCTGAACCTTTATGTCGCATCTGGTGTAACTGGGGTTCCATATTTCAGACTGCTTCGGTATTCTACGTTGTACCTTGTGGCGCTGATTACTGTTTGGATTACGGTCGCACTTGTCCCAGATTTGGCGCTATACTTGGTTCCAAGTAGATAAAGAGTTCTGATGCCTGACGACCTTCAAAAATTACAAGAGACGCAGATACCTACCAATCTGCGCCTCTTGCTTGTGGTTGAAGAAATCGCCAAGGCTGGCACTCCTTTGAAGCCCATGCAGCTCAGTGCAGCGCTTGGGCTTCCTAAACCAACCATCCATCGGCTTTTGCAAACAGCAGAGGCCGAAGGATTCCTTCAACGCGATCTTGATGGTCGCTCCTATGGCCCCGGCCCGCGACTTCGCCAGATTGCCGTGCATACGATGTCATCGGAGCGTTTGCGCACAGGGCGATTGGCGATCTTGAAAGCCGTCGCAGAAGACATTGGCGAGACCTGCAACCTTGCCACGCCTGACCGCGAAGGGATGACCTATCTCGACCGTGTCGAAACAAAATGGCCATTGCGCATTCAGCTGCCCATCGGCACGCAGGTTCCGTTTCATTGCACGGCGAGCGGTAAAATGTACCTCTCCACGCTGCGCGATAGTACGCTAGAAGCAGTGCTGAATTCTCGCAATCTGGAAGGGCTGACAGAAAAAACCATTATCACCTCTGACGCCTTGCGCGCAGAGTTGGCAGAGACCCGCAAGCGCGGATATTCGCAAGATGACGAGGAATTTATGCTTGGTATGACAGCAATCGCCGTCCCTGTCATCGATAGCTCTGGACGCTTGATGGCGACCCTTTCTGTGCACGCGCCCGGTCAGCGCCACGCAGTCGCGGATCTTACTCAGTTCTTACCCAACCTTAAGGTTGCGGCAAAAAAATTGTCTGACCTTCACAGCACCTAACTGACAGGGGGCGCACCACGTGCTGCGCTGGCCTTCGGGCAACTTCGATGTCGTGCGCTGTAACTCTGGGCCATGAATCCGAAAACGTCGCTAACCTTTCCTCCATGCTTCTGGAGTTTGGTTCGTCCACAGACGAAACGCACGAAAGAATGCGCTTGGCTCGGCATAACCCAAACGGTGCGAAATTTCACTGACCGGTAGATGAGTTTCACGCAGTAATGTCTGCGCTCGCTCGCGTTTTAGATCCGCTTTCAGGCCGCGATAACTATGCCCTTGCTGCAAAAGTTGACGACGCAAGGTGGCCGCGGACATATCAAGCTGCTTGGCAAGCTCTGGTAGGGTCGGCCAATCCGTCGGCTCTGTCGCTTTCAGAACCTTCATCACCATACTTACAACGCCCTCATCAAACTTATACCCAATCAGAAAGCTCCCAGGTGCGGCACGCAAAAAACGTTTCAACGCAGCCTCGTTTCTGTTCACAGGTCGCTTGAGATAACGAGCTTCAAACCTGAGCGCGCCCATTGGGGCCGCAAATTCCACAGGTGCGCCGAAGAACTGATGGTAGTCCTTTTCATGCCAAGGTGGGGCGCAAGTAAAACTGAGCGAATGCAGGGGGATACGCGCATCCGCAAGCCAGCAGGTGAGGCCATGCAAGATCACCCAATATGTGCGATACGCAAACGCGCTGCGCTCTGACGTGCTGTCGTGCAGGGTAATTTGTGCGCTGCCTTTGGACATGCTGAGCGTTCCGTAGGGTTCATCAAGCGCGACCTTTAGAAACCGCAAAGCACGACGCAATGCTATTTCTACAGTCGGCGCACTCCTAGCAGAATGGGCCATAAGGGTGAAGCTCCCCGGACGCATCGCACGTGCGGCATTTCCAAAAAACTCATCGTTCATTGCCTCTGCAATACCCAGCCACAAACGACCAAATGCGTCTGGACTGATCTGTCCGCCACTTGGGCTTTCAATCTGGGCTTTTTGCAACAACGCACTGATATCGACATTGCCACGCCGTGCACAATCAAGCGCCTCGCTGACAAACGCATTGGAGATAAAGGTGCTAGACATAGAGACGCGTCATGGCATTTTAGCTCATTTAATTGATTTGATTTCAGCATAGTTTGCCACTCCTTGCTCGTCTATAATATTTTCACCTGCTATTTGAGGAACCGCGACATGACTGCTGCCGACCCCATCGTTATCGTATCCACCGCGCGCACGCCCATGGGAGGGTTCCAGGGTGATTTCGCCTCTGTGCCTGCGGCCCACCTTGGATCTGCTGCGATCAAGGCTGCGGTTACGCGCGCAGGCATCGCCCTCGAGAATGTTGAAGAAGTCGCCTTTGGCAACGTGCTCAGCGCTGGCCAAGGTCAGGCGCCCGCGCGTCAAGCCGCGCTTGGTGCGGGTCTGCCGCTGTCTGCCACATGCACTACACTGAACAAGATGTGTGGTTCTGGCATGAAGGCTGCGATGTATGCGCATGATATGCTGGTTGCCGGCTCTGCCGAGGTGATCGTTGCGGGGGGCATGGAAAGCATGTCAAACGCACCATACCTGATGCCGAAAGCGCGCGAAGGGCTGCGTATGGGGCATGCGGAAATGAAAGATCACATGTTCTTTGATGGACTTGAGGATGCGTATGACAAAGGCCGCCTTATGGGCACTTTTGCAGAAGATTGCGCCGAGAGCTTTCAGTTCACGCGCGAGGCGCAAGATGATTACGCCTTTGCCTCGCTTGATCGTGCAATTGCTGCGATTGAGGGCGGTAAGTTTGATAGCGAAGTGACACCCGTGACGCTGAAAACCCGCGCGGGCGACGCACAGATCACAACAGACGAACAACCCGCAAAGGCCAAGCGCGATAAAATCCGCGCGCTTCGCCCTGCGTTTCGCCAAAATGGCACCGTGACGGCGGCGAACTCCTCTTCCATTTCCGACGGCGCTGCAGCAATGGTGATGATGCGCGCGTCTGAGGCCGAGAAACGTGGCCTTACCCCCCTCGTCCGCATGGTCGGACATGCAAGTTTCGCAGACAAACCAGGCCTGTTTCCAATAGCACCTATCGGTTCACTCACGAAACTGTCGGAGAAAACCGGATGGGCGCTAAGCGACGTGGATTTGTACGAGATCAATGAGGCCTTCGCAGCGGTCCCCATGGCCGCGATGCATGTGCTCGATTTGCCCCATGACAAGGTGAACATACACGGTGGCGCATGCGCACTTGGTCATCCCATTGGCGCATCAGCCGCGCGCATCATGGTGACCCTGATCGGCGCGCTACAGGCAAATGATATGAAACGCGGCATCGCCTCAGTCTGCATTGGCGGCGGCGAAGCAACAGCAGTCGCATTGGAGATGATGCAATGATCCTGAACGAGACCCAAGACGCGATCCGCGAGATGACCCGCCAATTTGCTGAAGACGTACTTTGGCCGAACGCGGACACGCGCGACAAGTCCTGCGAATTTCCACGTGCCGAACTGTCGCAGATGGGCGAACTTGGCCTCATGGGCATGCTTGTGCCCGAGGAATTTGGTGGCTCTGACACGGGCGCAGTTGCCTATGCATTGGCGCTTGAGGAAATCGCTGCGGGCGATGGTCCTGTGTCTACTATCCTGTCGGTGCATAGCTCCGTTGGCTGCGTGCCAATCGTGCGCTTTGGCAACGATGCGCAAAAGCAAAAATATCTCCCCAAGCTCGCATCTGGCGAATGGATTGGCGGATTTGCTTTAACAGAGCCACAAGCGGGCTCTGATGCATCCAACCTCAAGACCAGCGCAGTGCGCAATGGCGATGAATGGGTGATAAACGGTGCGAAACAGTTCATCACGTCGGGCAAGAACGGTCAGATGATCATCGTATTTGCGGTGACAGACAAAAACGCGGGCAAACGTGGCATCAGTGCGTTCATCGTGCCAACAGACACACCTGGCTATGAGGTAGTGCGCGTCGAAGACAAGCTTGGATTGAATTGTACAGACACCTGCCAGCTCGCCTTCACAGACATGCGCATTCCTGCAGAAAATATGCTAGGTGAAGAGGGCCAGGGCTATAAAATCGCACTCGCCAACCTCGAAGGGGGTCGCATCGGCATCGCTGCCCAAGCGGTCGGCATGGCGCGGTCTGCCCTGAAAGTTGCGCGCGATTATGCAACTGAACGGACCTCTTTTGGGACAGCCATCACCAACCACCAAGCAGTCGGTTTTCGCCTTGCCGATATGGCCACCCAAGTGGAAGCAGCCCGTCAAATGGTGCTGCACGCCGCTTCTTTGAAAGAGGCAGGCATCCCCTGCTTGAATGAAGCCTCGATGGCGAAACTCTTCGCCTCCGAAGTTGCGGAAAAAGTCTGCTCCGACGCGATCCAAACCCTTGGCGGCTATGGCTACTTGTCAGATTACCCGGTCGAGCGGATATATCGTGACGTGCGCATCTGCCAAATCTATGAAGGCACAAGCGACATTCAACGCCTCGTTATTGCGCGCAACTTGGATCAAGTGGCCTGATCTTCAGGCTCAAGGTCGTCTGCCGCAAACTTATCAAATGCGCGTTTCATATCTTTCAGCTTGGCGCTTGCTGCACGCTTGACTTGCATATCTGCGGCAACAATATGCCCGCCTTTAAACAAAAGCTGGGCTGCGCGCGCTAACCCACCAAACATGGGTACGCGAATAATACCATTGGCGATCATGCTGCGATAAAGCTCTGACTCTGCGACTTTTGATATCCCGAGCTGCTGCGCCAACAACGCAGACGAAGCCCGGTTCTGCGCCCGCGCAATCGCCACGGCCAGAGCGTAAAGCGGCCCGGTCTTACTTGCTTGCGCCACTTTCACCAATGCAGGAACTGGAAGCGCTACAGCAACAGCACCACCGATGAGTGTCTTATTAAAAGTCCGTCCATCCATACTTCCAATATAAAAACGCGCCCACCCAATTGCGAGTCACTCGCAAAAAACTCTTCCTTTTTCTATAAGTATCCTGAGGAGTACGAGGGGCTAGCCCCTCGCCTCGGTCCGATCACGCAGTGATTGGAAACCTAGAGAACTTTGATGACGTCTTTATCAATGGACAACATATAGCCTTTGCGCGCGATGTTCTTTACCAACAACTCGCTCACCATTTGATTGCCCAATCCATCGCGCAACCGCTTGATCCGCGTTGCCCCAGCCGCCTCTTCACAATTTGCCGAACTGCGACCCGAAATGACACCCTCGATCTCAGCACCCGTCATCACATCATCGTCCATGCGTGCCTCTGCGAGCACGGATAGCGTTTCCATCGCGGCATCGGTCAGTTTGAAGCCCATGTTATTAAGATAGACAGTCTTCTCATCCCGCGAGATCAATAGCGATGACACTTGAATCCCCGATCGCTCAATCTGCGCCATACGGCGGTTCAAAACGATCAACATAACCAGAAACAAGACAGCTGCGATCAGCAAAGCCGTGGCAAATACCAGCAAGACAAAAATGACAAATCGATAAGAGGCCAAGGTCTCGGAAAACGAGGTGCCCGATTGCGCTAGGATCTCTAACAGCTTGATCTCTGCACCGCTTGTGAGATCATCGTTTTTAACGAATATCTGCTCAACACGCATATTAAACGCATTAGCGTCCGGCAAATTCGCAAACAAGATGATCGCAGCAACCAACAAAATGCCGACAATCGCCGCTAACCCAATAACGACAATCCGATTGCCTGTACGGCGCACATCGCCTGCGCTGGCTATATCATCTAGCAAAGCCACTCTCCTGATTAGTTTTCAGAGACTGACAAAACCTTGAGCAATGTCCAGCCTTTTGATGCGAGCTCCGCTTGAACTTTGGCCTTTGCCGCCTCTTTCGTGCAGGGCCCCGAGACCGTAAGCGATCCATGCTCCAAACGCAGCGGATTGTCTTGCTTGGCCTTATAAACGGCTGTGCAATCGGCGAACGCGGCTGTAGCTACAAAAGTGATGCAACACGCTGCGATAAGTGTTTTGATGTGATGTGTCATGCCCGAATAGATGCGCGCAAACAGGCTGCTATTCAATAACATTGGCGTTGAAACGTGACGACATCCGATAACATCGCGATGATATTGCCTGCCATCGAGGGGTGCCCCCAAGTTGATCCCATCAAGCCCGCCAAGCACTGGCAGGCACCAACCAAGTCAGGATCACACAATGCATCGCACGTTTATCTCAACAGTTATTGCCACCGCTCTCACGATCACAGGTATTTCCTCCACAATGGTACAGGCCGGTGAATACCGCTACGCACCGCAGCCCCAGCATCGCACGCAAAACCCGGTAGATCCGGTTGCAGCAACTATCGCTGGTATCATCGCCCTCGCGATTATCGGCAAAGCGATCGACAACAATGGTGGCTTTAAGAAAAAGTCAAAATCAAAAAAACAGCACGCGGCTCCGCAACGCCAGCACAAGCAAAAACGCGCACATAACAGTCACCGCCGTCATAACGGTCACCGCGCAAACAAGTGGCACCGTCACGGCAATGGTCATGGCCACAAGCACCCACATGGTCCACGCCACCACCGTGGTCGTCACTAACAAAAGTTGAGCAGTGAGCGGCACTTCCCCCCGGAGCGTCGCACATAGGAAAAGCGCGCAATTAGACATCGCTACGCGCTTTTTCATATATTCAAGTCGTATTTTTGAACACCAACTGTGGGATCAAGTTGAACGCCGCCTCAGTTTCGGACGTATCGTCAACTACCATAGGCCACACGTTTGGCGCAAAGTTGTGTGCATAAAACACTGCCTCGACACCAAAACGGTCAAGCACGTTGGAAAAGCTATCGATCTCGTCCCTAAAAAATTCCACTTTGCGGTAAAGGACTAGAATCAGGGGGAGCGCCTTCAAAACTACTATGTTCTGGAGAGATCTCAGGCGTATTGAGCGCTGTCTGCCCCGCCTACATCTTTGCAGCGCGGATAGTCCAAGCGCGTGAAAGGATTACATCGTGTGCGCTGAGTGCATCCACAGATGGATAAAACATGCTCAAATCAAGCCAAGGGGACAACGTTACCACGCAAACAGGCATCGGCCTTTGCTTTCCAAGCAATCGATGGAGCAAAGCCAAAACTAAGCCCCCACCCGCGCTCGTCCCAGAAAAAACATCTTGTAGGCAGCAACCCCGCTCGCACACATCGCTTCTTAGGCTGCTTCAGCATCATCCATGGCCGCAGGGTAAGGCTCATTTATCGCTGTGATATATCTCACAGAAATCACCGTTGCAGCACAGCTCATCGCAAGTCGACGTGCATCGTCTTCGTTCGCGCGAGGACTACCAACCGTACTAGCGCCACCGAAAAAATAGAGGGTGCAGACGTTCTGATCCCCAGACGTACCTTCTTGGAGCACATTAGGCGTGACACGCAAACACTCAATTTGGCCCAATTTCATCGAGGTAGATGTAGTAGCCGCATAGTACAGTCCTTTTACGGGCGCGCACTTGTGCGTCAGCCAATTGATAAAGCATTGTGAAGGAATGAACTGCCACATTAGTTTGAACGTGCATCGTAGCTTTTTGTTCGCAGCCTTAGTTCTAGCGAATGAAAGTCCGGATTCATATGCAAATCACTCTTTGCTTTTCGTTCAATGTACGAAATCTTAAGTGGAATGCACAGTATCACAGGCTTGAAAGGCACCCCATGATCAACCTAGGGCCAGATTACTCTTTCGAACAGACAGCACAAGCGCAAGGCCTATCGATTGTGGCTGGCGTGGATGAAGTTGGGCGTGGCCCGCTGGCAGGCCCCGTGACGGCTGCTGCTGTCATCCTTGATCCTATGCGCATTCCACAAGGCTTGAACGACAGTAAAAAGCTCTCCGCTAAAAAGCGACAGCAGTTGCACGATGAACTATTGCTTTGTGCGGACGTCAGCATTGCGCATGCAAGCGTCGAAGAAATTGATGAGCTGAACATCCTGCGCGCGTCGCATCTTGCGATGGAGCGTGCAGTTGCAGCGCTGAAACAGCGACCCGATCACCTTTTGATTGACGGAAACATGATTCCGCGGGGTTTTACGGGTTCAGCCGAAGCAATCGTGAAGGGAGATAGCCGCTCTGTGTCGATTTCAGCTGCCTCAATTATGGCCAAAATCTGTCGAGATTATGTCATGTGGGATTTGGCGCAACACTACCCTGGCTATGGCTGGGAAACGAATGCTGGATACTCGTCAAAAAGTCACAGACTTGCATTGGAAAAAATCGGGGTAACCCCACACCATAGACGTTCGTTTAAACCCGTGCACAACATCTTGTATCAAGAAAAATAAGTAACTTATTGTTTAAAAAAAGAAATTGACGGCGAATCAGCTTTGAATCACATTGGTCCTCAACCACAGAGCGAAAAATCGCCGGTACATGAGGCACGATATGACAGTAGACATTCAAGCGCAGGCTAACGCCACGCTTCCCCTAAACACGATTCAGTCTGGTGACTGCATCGAAGTGATGAACAGCCTGCCAGAAAACTCCATCGATCTGATTTTTGCTGATCCCCCCTATAACCTGCAGCTCAAAGGTGATCTTCATCGCCCCGATAACTCTCGCGTTGACGCAGTTGATGATCATTGGGACCAATTTTCCTCATTCGCCGCGTATGACAAGTTCACCCAAGACTGGCTCAAAGCGGCGCGCCGATTGCTCAAACCCAATGGGGCGATTTGGGTAATCGGTTCTTATCACAACATTTTTCGGGTTGGGTCTGCTTTGCAGAACGAAGGCTACTGGATCTTGAATGACGTGGTTTGGCGCAAGTCAAACCCGATGCCAAACTTCCGCGGAAAACGCTTCACCAACGCACATGAGACAATGATTTGGGCCTCTAAATCTGAGGGTGCAAAGTATACCTTCAACTATGAAGCGCTGAAATCTTTGAATGAAGGTATTCAAATGCGCTCTGATTGGGTGCTGCCTATTTGCACAGGTCATGAACGGTTGAAAGACGAAGCAGGAGAAAAGGCACATCCGACGCAAAAACCGGAAAGCCTGTTGCACCGTGTCCTAATCGGGTCGACAAACCCCGGTGATGTCGTGCTTGACCCCTTCTTTGGCACGGGAACAACCGGTGCTGTCGCGAAGATGTTAGGGCGTGAGTATATCGGTATTGAACGTGAAGCAGCGTATCGCAAGGTCGCAGAGAAACGTATTAAGGCCGTGCGTAAGTTTGATCGTGAGGCGCTTCGCGTGTCTACATCCAAACGTGCGGAACCCCGCGTGCCTTTTGGCCAATTGGTGGAGCGCGGCATGCTGCGTCCGGGCGAGAACTTATATTCGATGAACAACCGCCACAAAGCCAAAGTACGCGCAGATGGCACGCTGATTGGCGATGACGTCAAAGGTTCGATCCATCAGGTCGGTGCTGCGCTTGAGGGCGCGCCAAGCTGTAATGGCTGGACCTATTGGAGCTTTAAGCGCGACGGGAAAACTGTTCCCATCGACGTGTTGCGCCAGCAAATCCGGTCGGAAATGGCAGACAAGCCAATCTAAGAGCACACCCCAGTTTTAAGTACACCGCCGGTGCCTGTGTCCTGACTTCACGGCACCTACTGACCCCGCCTTGTCTACAAGGCGGGGGTTTTTCCGTTTCTAAGACGCCTTGGATGTGTCAAATTTCGCATTTATCAATTGCATGTTTGATCGGATTGCAAAACGCGAAATGAATGCAAGCCGTATCTTTGACAGACCATAAAGCTGGTTCAGTGTCCTGCGATCCACATGGTGTTCAAAGGAGCTTACATAGCTTTCTACTGACAACATATGCATCTTGGCACGAAAGACTCGTTCACCAACTTGGAATTCGATCATTGGCAGTGCTTCTAGATCCGTCAGAAGATCATAGAGCTCGGTGCTGTCCACTTCATTGTCAGGAACAAATCGCAATCCTTCCTTGCCGAGGATAGTGATATGTCCTTCCACATCAAGTTCTGTCACGCGAAGCGTCGCTTGGATCAAGCACGTTTTCCGGTTTTTGAGAATTGGAATAGCCAGAACATTGGCTTTCCAACAGAAAACTATCAAGCTGATCAATCCCAACAGGAAAAAGAACACCAGTGAGAGGTAGAAATAGGATCTAATATCTGCTGCATCCCCTTCACAAAAAGGGCTGGTGAAGGAAAAATCTATCAGTTCGAACATCAATCTTTGTGAGACCTCTTGTGGTTCCGCATTCAAGGCGACCACAGTTTCACACAACTCTTCAAAAATCTGCTCAGCCTTATCCAAATTAGTTTTGCTCAAAGTAACCAAGTCCCAACGTCCTATTTGTTGCAACGTAGTCAGGCTTGCAATCAACCTATTCAGAAACGGAGCGTGGATGGTTTGGCGATGCTCTGTTAACCTTGGGAACACCTTGAGCAGATCCAAATCCTGAAGCGCCGCGCTAAGGCTTGCGCTCTGACTTTCTGAAAGCAGGATGCCCGTTTTAAACAGGCCAACCGTCGCGGCGCGTACCTCATTAAACGCATATTTTTCTTCACATGCCGCCTGCGCGGTACTGGCCCAGGCAATCGCCCAGCTTATCAGTGAAAGTAGAAGGTAGGTCCGGAATATTCGCAAATTTCATCCACCTTGAAGCGATCCTTTGCAGCCTTGTGCGCCTTGAAAGTAAATTTGACGTAAACTAGCCTTGGAAAACCGAAGTTGCATGTTCGGGAAATGCGAAAATGCAAAAGACCGATTTCAAGAAATCCCTGAAATCGCTTTATGTGCCAAGCGCAAAACACTTTGCAATTGTCGATGTCCCAAAGATGAATTTCATCAAGATCGATGGTGCAGGTATCCCGGAAGGGCCTGCGTATGCGGAAGCTGTTTCTTGGCTTTACTCGATCAGTTATCCGTTGAAATTCCTGTCCAAGCAGATTTTGCAAAAGGACTATGTTGTTCCACCTTTGGAAGGGCTTTGGTGGGCGGACGACATGAGCGCCTATACCGAAGGTCGCAAAGAAGATTGGCTTTGGAGCATGATGATCAAGCAGCCCGATTGGATAACTCAAGATATGTTTGGGCAAAGCTTAGAGAAAGCCAAAAAGAAGCTTGGGAGTGCGCCTGCGTCGCTGAGGTTTGAGACTTACGATGAGGGTCTTAGCGTTCAAATCCTCCATATTGGGCCCTGTAGCGAAGAAGCCCCAACAATCGCGCGACGGCACAACGACTTCATCCCGAAGAATGGGTTGAAGGAGACAGGGCATCATCACGAGATATATCTAGGAGATCCGCGAAGACAGCACCTGAAAAAATCAAAACAGTGCTGCGGCAGCCCGTGAAGCGGGTCTAGCCGGCGTTCATTTCAGTGAGGCTCGTCAAACCAGTTTGGGCCATGGCGATGCTCAACTCGTCGCTGAACACATCCCAAAGTTTTGCAAGCCCAGCTTCCCCGCCGGCCGCAATCGCGAACTGTAACGCACGTCCGAAGAACACGTAATCTGCGCCAGCATGCAAAGCTTTCAAAGCGTCCTCGCCAGAGCGCAAACCGCTATCAAAGAAGATCGGGTAATCAGATCCAAGTGCAGCGCGCATCGCAGGCAACAGACTAAAAGGCGATGGCGCACTTTCGAGTTGGCGTGCGCCGTGGCTCGACACTTGAACAGCATCGACGCCCGCATTGCGAAGGCTCACGGCGTCTTCGACATCAAGCACCCCTTTCACAACCAGATTACCATCCCAAGCATCGCGCAAGCGCTTGAGCGTCTCCCAATCCGCTCGCGCGCGGCTTTCGGTGCGGTCAAACTCGTAACCATCCATCTCGAAGTTCGCCATTTGCGGTTTGCCCGCGAAGAGGGCCGATAAGGACCAATGAGGGTGCAACGCGAAATCGATAAATTGCTTAGGGCCAATGCGAAACGGCATCTTGAAACCATGACGTAATTCACGCGGACGACGCCCTACTTCTGGCACATCTGCGGTCAGAACCAACGTTTCGTATCCAGCCGCTTTCGCACGTTCCACCAGTTTAAAAGTGCCAACACCGTCGCCACTAAAGTAGAGTTGAAACCATGCGTGACCCTCGGCGACTTCGATGATCTTTTCCATCGGGGTCGAGGCAACAGTAGACACGCCATGAGGCACTTCATACTTCGCGGCCAAGCGCGCGAGCATCAGATCAGCGCCAACACCAGACAAATTACACATACCCATCGGGGCAATCCCAAAAGGACGCTGAGAAGGTTTGCCAAACAGGGAGGTAGAGAGTGAACGCTCGCTCACATCTCGTATAATCCGCGGGCGCAGAGTTGCCTCATCCAACGCTGCTCGATTGCGCAGAGCTCCCGTCTCTTCTCCAGCAGCTCCGTCGATGTAGTCAAATATCATCCAAGGCAGCTGTCGTTTGGCAAGCCGCCGCGCATCACTCGCAGAGTGGATATGCGCGGCGGCTCTACTCATTAGGCTTTGACCGCTTCCATGAAGCGATGACGGATCACAACAGGATCAAGCGTGATAACAGGTAGTTTGATATTGCCGCTGTCACACTTGCAAACAATGATCGTCATTTCGTCACTATCAATCGCGTCTTGCAGAACTGGAGCTAGATCCTTGTCTTGCATTTCGATCACGGTGTCACAACCACACGCGCGCGCAACATCTGTCAGGTTCGTCTTCATACCCGCATATGTTGGCTGATCACCAGTGGAGCCGTAAGAACCATTGTCGATGATCAATAGCGTGTAGTTGCCCGTCGCGTTGTTCGCGATTGTCGGCAGCGTTCCAAGGTTGGTCAAGACAGAGCCGTCCCCATCAATGGAGATCACTGGCTTGTCCTGCGCCAGCGCAAGGCCGAAACCAATGGAGGAACTAAGACCCATAGTGCCGAGCATATAGAAGTTACGCTCGTTATCATCGATCATGTGCAGCTCTTGGCTGGGCAGACCGATGTTACACACCACAAGATGCGGGTTAAGGATCGGGGCGATTTCTTTTAAGATTTCTGAACGGATCATTGGTCGCCGTAGCCTCCCCAGAAGTTAGCGTCTGTCAGGATCGCGACAGGCTTGTTGCACATGAATGTGTATTTCAGAATGTTGTCGAATTCTTCGACATCTTTCTGCCAGTGGAAGTGATACGTTGGGATGTTCATCTGAGCGAGCAAAGCTTTGGTGTGCACAGCCATTTCAACTTGGCAGGCCACAGGCTCGCGCAATTCGCCGCGGTAGCTGATGATCATTGGCAAAGGCATGCGGTAGAACTGTGTCAACGTCGCGAGCGTGTTGATTGTCACACCAATCGCTGTGTTCTGCATGATGATCGCAGGGCGTTTGCCACCCATGAATGCACCAGCGCACAGTCCCATGCCTTCGTCCTCTTTGTTGGACGGGATGTGAAAGATGTCCTCGCAGTTCTCTACCTCTTCGATCACACCGGCCAGCTGCTTGCAGGGCACTGTTGTGACGAAAGAGACATCGTTCGCGACAAGATCGTCTACGATCTTTTTGTCGATGTTCATGGTGTCGGTTCCTTTGTTTACGTATTCATGTCTGTTTGTTTATGCCCAAGGATCAAGGATGATCTTCGGGGCCGCAACTTTGCCTTTATGCAGGTCTTTAAAGGCTTGAGACCCATCACTCAGCGCGCGTGTTTCAATCCAATCGAGAGGGCCAAGTTTGCCATCAAAGATAGCCTGCGCGGTATCGCGGAAATCTTGCATAGTGTAGGTGTAGGTGCCGATGAAGGTCACCTCCTGCAAGGTGGCATAGCGCACATCAAAGCCCTCTGCACTATCGCCAAGACCCACATGCGCAATTACGCCGCCTGGCATCACGCAAGCAGAAGCAGAGGCGCGGGTCGCACCGTAGCCGACCGCGTCAATCACCATCTCGAAACTGCCAGATGCGTTCGCCATAGTCGCTTGTCCGCAGGTCTCAGCAAGGAAGGCCCGGCGCGCATCATTCGGCTCCGCAATCGTCACATCGCGCGCGCCCATGGCTTTCAGCGCCAGCGCAGCGGCAAGACCAATGGCGCCGCCCCCAATCACCAGTGCGCGGCGCTCCATGCTGGGATGCAGAGCTTCCAGCGCGAGACGCGCAGTGTGCCAGCTCACAGCCAAAGGTTCGGCAAGTGCGGCTTTGTCCATGGGGATAGCATCTGGCACAGTCACCAGATTGCTGTCCGGCATCGCGACATACTGCGCAAAGGCACCCTCCCGCGGAGGCATGGAAATGATCTGACGCTCTGGGCAAATGTTTTCGCGACCCGCTTTACAAGCCGCGCAAGTGCCGCAATTTACCAATGGGTTCACCGTGACACGGCGACCATCTTGCGCGCCTCCAACAATCGTGCCAGCCGCCTCATGCCCCAAGATCAGTGGCGCAGGGCGGCGCGCGTCATGGCCCAGATAGGCGTGCATATCAGAGCCACAAATCCCTACGGCCTCGATCTTGATCAAATGGGTGTCCGAACCCGCAACTGGATCCGGCATATCGCGATAATTCAGCGTTTCAACGCCATCATAGACCAGTGCTTTCATTTCGCCGTGAACCCCCCATCGACCATCAAGACCTGCCCTGTAACATAAGATGACGCATCCGAGCAGAGAAACAGCAATGGCCCATCCATATCTTCCATAGTGCCATTGCGCCCAGCGCAGGTTTGCGCCGCATTGCGCGCAGCCCGCTCCGCGTCGTCAAAGACGGCTGCAGTCAGTTCCGTCGGAAAAAACCCGGGGCCAATCGCGTTGGCCGTGATGCCATCCTTGGACCACGCTTCCGCCATCGCGCGCGTCATTTGACCAACGCCGCCCTTGCTTGCCCCGTAAGCAATCCCACCGGGAAAAGCGCGTGTAGTTTGAAGGGAGGCAAAATTTACGATGCGTCCCCAACCCTTCGCCTTCATCGCAGGCACCATGGCTTGACTGATGAAAAACGGCGCCGACAGGTTTAGCGCAAGTGTTTGATCCCAACCCTCTGCTGTCACATCATCCGCTGGTTCGCGCGTGTTCACACCAGCGGCGTGGATCACGATATCTGGCGCACCAAAGGGTTGCGAAATCGCATGCACCAAAGCCTCAACACTTGCGCGAGCAGCAACGTCCGCCACGATGCTTGCGGCCCCCTCACCTAACTCGGCTTGCAGACCAACCAGAGCTTCCTTGCGACGCGCGACACCGACAACGTATGCGCCGGCAGCCGCTAAAGTTACCGCCGCGCGCCGACCAATGCCAGAACTCGCACCAGTGACGCAAGCCACCTTGCCAGTCAGATCAAAAAGGTCGCGCGGATCAGACATTTTAGCCCTCAGCGCTTAGGTCAAAGTTTTCGCCCGGGAAGTATTTCGCAAGGCGCACATCAGCTGCACGCGCATGTCCTTCCATTCCCTCAAGGCGTGAAATACGCGCTGTCGCTTCGGCCACTCGCTTGGATGCATCACGAGTTGTGCGCTGCCATGTGACGATCTTCATATACTTGTGCACGCTCAAACCGCCTGTGTAACCAGCAGCGCCAGAGGTCGGCAAAACGTGGTTCGTACCAGACGCTTTGTCGCCATAAGACACAGTTGTTTCTTCGCCAAGGAACAGAGAGCCGTAGCAAGACAGTGTATCGAGCCACCAATCGAGATCTTCAGCCTGCACCGTAAGGTGTTCTGGCGCGTATTCGTCGGAGCATTTCGCCATATCGATCCGATCTTCGCAGATGATCACCTCTGCATAGTCTCTCCACGCCGCGAATGCGTTCTCGCGGTTTATCTCTGGTAGATCAGAGATCAAGGCTGGAACTATGTCCATGACCGTCTTTGCCAAATTGCGATCGTCCGTCACCAACCAAACGGGTGAATTGTAGCCATGCTCTGCCTGCGACACGAGATCCGTCGCCACGATGTGCGCCTCTGCGGTCTTGTCCGCGAGGATCAAACTGTCCGTCGGACCCGCGATCATATCAATGCCCACGCGACCAAAGAGGATACGCTTGGCTTCGGCCACGAACTGATTGCCGGGACCGACAAGAATGTTGGCTTTAGGCAACCCAAACAAACCAAAGGTCATCGCCGCAACGCCCTGCACGCCACCCATCGCCATGATCTTATCAGCACCACAAATATGCGCAGCGTAAACAATCGCTGGCGCAATCCCAACGTCTGGGCGCGGAGGAGAGCAGGCCGTGATGTGATGGCAACCCGCAACCTTTGCTGTGGTGACCGTCATAATCGCAGAGGCGATGTGGCTATAGCGACCCCCTGGCACATAGCAGCCAGCCGCATCCACTGGGATCGCTTTCTGACCAGCAATAAAGCCCGGCTCAATCTCCATCTCGACATCTGTGAGTGTGGATTTCTGCGTCTCAGCAAACCGGCGAACGTTGTCATGAGCAAAGCGAATGTCCGCTTTCAATTTTTCCGGCACCAAGGCAATCGCTGCGTCGATCTCTTTCTGAGAAAGCAGCACAGACCCTTCGTAACGGTCGAACTTCGCCGCGTATTCCAGCGCTTTTGCGTCGCCGCCTGCTTCGATGTCGTCAAGGATGCCTTTGACCGTGTCATGAACTTCGGATGCGCCTGAGCTAGAGGTCAGCGTTGCCTTTTTCAAATATTCGCGGGTCATGGGCGGAAATCCTATCGGGTATGTGCGTTTGATTCTTGGTCGTAACATAGCTTCGACATATCGAAATGCAAGCGCTTACATTTTGTAAGTGCGCAGTTGCCGGATCTCTTGCAAGGGACGATGCCATCAGGCAAGGCTAACGCAAACAAAGCCGACACAGCGCGGCAGCTTGCAAACGGAAAAGGAAAAGACAATGATTGAACGGATCGGCACTGGCGTGCGTTCTTCTAAGATCGTGAAACATAATGGTGTCGCCTACATAACCGGCCAAGTAGGCGAAGGCGCAACCATTCAGGATCAAACTATAGAATGCCTGAGCCGCGTTGATGCTTTGCTGACCGAAGCGGGATCATCGCGCAAGAAGATGTTGCGCGTGACGATCTGGCTTGCAGATATGAGCGACTTTGACGGTCTTAACGAAGTGTGGAACGCTTGGGTACCAAAGGGTCATTCCCCTGCACGCGCTTGCGGCGAAGCAAAGCTAGCACGCGCAGAGTTGAAGGTCGAAGTTATCGTGGACGCGGCATACGACTAGATACAGTTCAACATGCTTGCTTTTGACAGATGCGCAGGTAGCTTGGCGATCGAAGAATAGGATTTGGAAGGAAAACTGATGAGAACTCGTGCTGCTGTGGCTGTTGCCGCCGGACGACCGCTTGAAGTGATGGACGTGAACCTAGAAGGCCCATGCGCAGGTGAAGTACTGGTTGAGATCAAAGCAACAGGTCTATGCCACACCGACGAGTTCACACGTTCCGGCGATGATCCAGAAGGCATCTTTCCTGCGATCCTTGGCCATGAAGGTGCAGGCATTGTGATTGAGGTTGGTGAAGGCGTGACCTCGCTTGAAGTGGGCGATCACGTGATCCCGCTCTACACGCCAGAGTGTCGTGAGTGCGAGTATTGCCTTAACCCCAAGACTAACCTGTGCCAGAAGATCCGTATCACCCAAGGTGCCGGATTGTTGCCGGACGGCTCCACACGCTTTTCGATGCTCGATGGCACGCCTATTCACCACTATATGGGTTGTTCCACTTTTGCGAACCACACAGTTGTCCCTGAGATTGCGCTTGCTAAAGTGCGCAAGGATGCGCCGTTTGACAAGATTTGTTACATCGGCTGTGGCGTTACGACGGGCATCGGTGCCGTGATCAACACGGCCAAGGTTGAGATTGGCTCGACAGCAATTGTCTTCGGACTTGGCGGTATTGGCCTTAACGTGATCCAAGGCCTACGCCTTGCAGGTGCAGATCAGATTGTTGGCGTTGATCTGAATGGCGGCAAGGTTGAGATGGGCATGCGCTTTGGTATGACCGACTTCGTGAACCCCTCCAAAGTAGATGGAGATCTGGTCGCACATCTGGTTGAACTTACAGGCGGTGGCGCGGATTACACGTTTGACGCAACAGGCAATGTGAGCGTTATGCGAACAGCCCTTGAGGCGGCACACAAAGGTTGGGGTGAAAGTATTATCATCGGCGTGGCCCCTGCGGGTGCTGAGATTTCGACGCGTCCGTTCCAATTGGTTACAGGTCGTTCCTGGCGCGGCACCGCCTTTGGTGGCGCATCGGGGCGCACAGATGTTCCAAAAATTGTCGATTGGTACATGGACGGTAAGATCGAGATCGATCCGATGATCACCCATAAGTTGACATTGGACGAGATTAACGATGGCTTCCATCTTATGCACGACGGTAAATCCATTCGGGCTGTCGTGGAATTTTAAAAAACTAAGCACGCGATCTGTAGCATGGGTTGCCTGTGCGGCAGGTCGCTTTGACGCGTTGGGCGCACGATCTCGAAACGCCCTGCGTGCTTGCCAAACAAAAGACCTTGCGCCTGCTGTCACATGGCTGCGCGGAAATTTCCTATAAATTCTGACCGCGCGCTTCTGGCCAAAACGCAATTTCGATGTTGATAAACAGGTGCTTCAACTGCTTGGTCGAATAGGCGCGAGCAAAGACGACAATACGCGCCTAAAGCAAAATCTGGATTTAGTGGAGGATTGGTTCGGCTCTTTCAAAAAGTCGATTGTTCGGAACATGCATGACTTTTCCTATCAGGAACTGGCGCTTGGAGCCTCCCAGCCCTTCTTTCATGGCGTAAACCAGCAGTTCTATATTTGGCCTGCCTCGGATCGTACGATCTTTCAAACCGCCATACGTGTATCGCCCAAAGACCGGATGAACGCTGCACTATACGATGAAATGCTTAAAATTTCTGATGCTCGTTTGCTAGACCTACCGCTCGCAAAAGCGGCAGTATTTCGCGCGAAAAAGGCCAAGGCAAATCCCGAAGAGTTGCTTGAGCGCGAGCTTGCTGAGTATACGCAGAAGCATCCGAGTTAAATCGTAGCAAGATCTATCGATTCAGTCACGCACCATTGGATCAAGCCGGGCCAGAAGATCGAGAAGGGTCTCGTAATCGTCCTCACCCATTGTGCGCTTGAACTCGGCTACAATTAGCGCCGATTGATCCGTGTAATCGTCGATCAGCTTTTGGCCAGCTTCTGTGATCGCAATAAACTGTCGACGTCTGTCAGCGACATCGCGCGTTTGCGTGATCAACCCCTTTTTCCGCATCGTTGTCGCAATACGTGTCAGGCTAGGGAACAAGAGACTTGCACGATTGGCCAGTGTAGACGCATCTAGCAAACCAAATTCGGACAGCACCCGTAAAACACGCCACTGCTGTTCGGTGATTCCAGTCTCGGACAACATATCGCGAATGGGGGTCATCACGCCCTCTCGCGCTCGGATAAGTGCGATGGGGAGCGAGCGCGATGTCGAAGGAAGCGAATTTTTCACGATAAGGCCTTTTTTTCGTCGCCAGATGTTTAGTGAGCAAGCTAGCATTGACAACAGTAGATACCTTTCCTTAACTTAACAACAATTAACATGTTAAGGAATATCATGCCTCACTTTCACATCGAATATTCTGCCAATCTTGAAGCGAGTGTTGATATAGCGGCACTTTGTGAAGCTATTCGTGTAAAAGCAGCAAGCATTGATGCCTTTCCGATGCCTGGCATACGTGTACGCGCAACTCGCGTGGATCACTATGCAATCGCAGACGGCAGCGCCAAACATGGCTTTATTGATCTGTCTGTGCGTCTTCGCGAAGGGCGCGCACAGGATGTAAAAGCAGAAGCTATTTTGACTATCTTCGATGTGGTGAAGACTTTTATGGCACCTATTATGCAAACCCGCTCTGTCGCATTGTCCGCTGAAATGCGCGATATTGATGCAAGCGTATCACCAAAATTTGGAAACATTCGCGATCATTTGGAGAACAGTGTATGAGCACGCTTAACGAGAACATAACCAAGCTAGACGGCTTTCTAGAGCGGTTTCGCGACGGCGGCATCTTAAATAGGATCGCAGGCCAAGACGTTGCTGGTGCGGACGGCGTATTTCAAAACACCTCGCCCGTGAATAAATCCCATATTTGTGACGTCGCCCATGGCACGGCCATAGACATTGATGCGGCGGCAAATACTGCCTCTGATGCTTTTGCTGAGTGGCGCGACATGCCTGCTTTGCAGCGTAAGAAAATCTTGATCAAGATTGCTGAAGGCATCGAAGCGCGCGCTGAAGAGATCGCGCTCTGTGAATGCTGGGATACGGGTCAGGCTTACAAATTCATGTCCAAGGCCGCGCTGCGCGGTGCGGAAAACTTCCGCTACTTCGCGGATCAGGTTGTGCAAGCCCGCGACGGGCAGCAGTTGCAATCGCCAACCTTGATGAACATCACAACCCGCAAGCCAATCGGTCCCGTTGGGGTGATCACACCTTGGAACACGCCGTTTATGCTCTCCACTTGGAAGATCGCGCCAGCGCTTGCAGCGGGTTGCACGGTTGTTCACAAACCTGCTGAAGCCTCACCGCTCACTGCTCGCCTTTTGGTTGAGATTGCTGAAGAGGCCGGTCTGCCACCAGGTGTTCTAAACACGGTTAACGGATTTGGCGAAGGCGCGGGAAAAGCCCTGTGTGAGCATCCAAAAATCAAAGCTATTGCTTTCGTCGGCGAAAGCGCGACGGGGTCACTTATCACCAAGCAAGGCGCGGATACGCTAAAGCGCAATCACCTAGAATTGGGTGGCAAAAACCCGGTCATCGTCTTTGACGATGCAGATCTGGATCGCGCCTTGGATGCGGTGATCTTTATGATCTATTCGATCAACGGCGAACGCTGCACATCCTCTTCGCGGCTCTTGGTGCAAGACACCATCCGAGAAGAGTTCGAGGCCAAGCTAATCGCAAGGGTCAACAACATCAAGGTTGGCCATCCGCTTGATCCAAAGACCGAGATTGGACCACTTGTCACCGAAGAACACTTCAACAAAGTTACCAGCTATTTTGAGATCGCTAAAGAAGATGGTGCTACGATCGCTGCAGGTGGTGTGACGGTTGGGGATGAGGGCTACTTCATCCGTCCGACCCTATTTACCAACGCCACTAACCAAATGCGGATCGCGCAAGAAGAGATCTTTGGCCCTGTGTTGACCTCCATTCCCTTCACCACGGAAGAAGAGGCTTTGGAAATGGCCAACGACATCGACTACGGCCTGACTGGTTATGTTTGGACGAACAATTTGACCCGCGCGCTGCGCTTTACCGAAGAACTCGAGGCGGGGATGATCTGGGTGAACTCCGAGAACGTTCGTCACCTGCCAACGCCCTTTGGCGGTGTCAAAGCCAGCGGCATCGGGCGCGATGGCGGCGATTGGTCGTTTGAATTCTACATGGAGCAAAAACACATCGGTTTTGCGACAGGACAACACAAAATTACCAAATTAGGAGCGCTCTAATGCCAGTTCCAGCCCCAAATCTGTACCCTGATTTCAACACGATCCGCCTGTCTCATGTGTGCTTGAACGTCAAAGACCTTACCGCCTCAAAAGAGTTCTACACGAACATTCTGGGTCTTCAGGTCACGGATGAATCCGACAGCCATGTCTACCTCCGCGCAATGGAAGAACGCGGTCATCACTGCATCATTTTGCAAAAATCAGACCAGCCCGGTACGGTTGAGGTCATGGGCTTTAAGACCTTCGATGAGGAGGATCTGGACAAGGCAGAGGTCTATTTCAAAGGTAAAGGCCGCCCAACTTCGTGGGTTGATCGTTCGTATCAGGGCAAAACTTTACTGACGTCTGACAACATGGGCATTCCGCTTGAGTTTTATCACAAAATGGATCGCTTAGAGCCCATTCATCAGAAATATGCTCTCTACCGTGGGGTGAAACCACTACGCATTGATCACTTCAATTGCTTCAGCAATGACGTCGATGCGTCGGTCGAATTTTACTCTGACTTCGGGTTCCGCGTAACTGAATACACTGAGGATGACGAAAGCAAAAAAATCTGGGCAGCATGGATGCACCGCAAAGGTGGCGTACACGATATGGCCTTTACCAATGGCACAGGACCACGGATGCACCATGTCGCATTCTGGGTGCCAACACCGCTCAACATCATTGATTTACTCGATCTGATGGCAACAACAGGCTACGTCGACAACATTGAGCGCGGACCGGGTCGTCACGGTATTTCAAACGCATTCTTCCTTTATATTCTGGACCCTGATGGCCATCGGATCGAGATTTATTGCTCTGACTACCAGACAGTCGATCCCGATTTGGAGCCAATCAAATGGGACCTGCAAGATCCCCAGCGCCAAACACTTTGGGGTGCCGCTGCGCCGCGCTCCTGGTTTGAACATGGCACGAAATTTGTAGGTGTTGAGATCAAAGAGTCGCAAATCGCAGCCAGCCCGATTATCGCGCCTTAAGACAGGGACTATTTGATGGATTGGGACGAATACGCCCATTGGGGCAAAAAGATTGCTGATTGGAGCGCGGAGTACCACAAAGGTATCCGCGACCTGCCTGTGCGCGCGCAAACCAGCTATGGCGAGATTGCCGCGCAACTTCCTAAAGCGCCGCCCGAAACGGGTGAGAAAATGGAAGCAATCATGCATGACTTTGAGGATATCGTGATGCCAGGGATCACCCATTGGCAGCATCCTCGTTTTTTTGCATATTTCAATTCCAATGCGGCTGCGCCCTCAATGCTCGCAGAGCTTTTGGTCACGACAATTGCTGCACAATGTATGCTTTGGCAAACTTCGCCCGCAGCGACTGAGGTTGAAGGCGTGATGATCGATTGGTTGCGCCAAGCCATGGGTTTGGAGGACGGTTACACCGGCGTGATCCAAGACAGCGCGTCGTCCGCGACCCTATCTGCGGTGCTCACGATGCGTGAGCGCTCGCTCGGGTATACGGGCAATCAAGACGGGTTGAACAGTAAGGGCAACCTCCGGATCTATTGCTCCGAGCAAGTGCATTCCTCAATTGATCGTGCGTGCTGGGTTGCGGGAATTGGTCAGGCGAACTTGGTTAAGATTGCAGGCACGGGCGCGCGCTATAGCATGGACGTTGAAGCGCTTCAGGCAGCTATTGATGCGGATCGTGCTGCTGGGCATACACCCGCTGGGATTATCGCGATTACGGGTGGCACGGGCATTGGTGCATGTGATGATCTAGGGGCTGTTTTACGCGTTGCGCAGGCAGAAGACTTGTACACCCACCTTGATGCCGCATGGGCTGGGGCGGCGATGATTGTTCCTGAATTCCAGCAAGATTTCTGGGCAGACGTTAACGGCTATGACAGCATCGTTTTCAATCCCCATAAATGGCTGGGTGCAAATTTCGATTGCTCTGTTCAGTTCCTGCGCGATGCAGAGCCGCAGCTGAATACGCTGAAAATTGAGCCAGAGTATTTGAAAACTACGGGCGAGACTGTGGTTAATTATTCTGAATGGACGATCCCATTGGGACGTCGTTTTCGCGCGCTCAAGCTTTGGTTTTTGCTGCGCTCTTACGGATTGGAAGGATTGCGGACGCGCATTCGCAATCATGTACTTTGGGCGGAAGAAATCTGTGAAGAAATTCGCAAGCTAGATGGATTTGAAATTGTCACTGAGCCTATTTTCAGCCTGTTCTCATTTCGCTGTCCGGGCGATGATGACATGCAACAACGCCTTGTCGATGCGCTTAATGATGATGGGCGGATCTACATCACACAGGGCATGTTTGAAGGTCAAAGGATGATCCGGTTTCAAGTTGGGCAATTCAGCACAACGCGAGACGACGTAATGATGGCACGCGATGTTATCAAAGAAATTTGGGAAGGTATGTCATGAATTTTGCTAGCTTTTCTGCCGATGGGCAGAGCTTTTATGGGGCAGTTTCTGAGGGAGGCATGGTCGCGCTCAACTCTGTTTGTCCGCAGTGGCCGACATTGCTGGATGTGATCGAAGCGGGGGCGCTGAATGAGCTGGAAGAGGTCGCAAATGGGCGGCCAGTCACGCATGAAGAATATGAATTTGAGATGGTCTTGCCCAATGCCAAGCGCATTCTCTGCGTCGGTGTTAACTTCCCAGATCGAAATGCAGAGTACAAAGACGGCACCACAGCAGCGCCAAAATATATGTCGCTGTTTCCACGATTTGCGAGCGGGTTCACGGGGCACAATCAGCCACTTATCCGCCCTCCTGAAAACGAAACACTAGACTATGAAGGCGAAGTAGCGATTGTCATTGGCAAAGCAGGTCGGCGCATCACCCAAGACGATGCTTACGACCACATTGCAGCGATTACGATTTGTAATGAGGGCACCATTCGCGACTGGGTGCGTCACGCAAAGTTCAATGTGACACAAGGCAAGAACTGGGATCGCTCTGCCGCGATGGGGCCATGGCTGGTGCCATTTAAGGACGCCAAGCAGCTTGATGACGCGCGGATCTTAACACGTGTTAACGGGGAGGTGCGTCAGGACGATTTGCTCTCTCGTATGATGCATCCCATCCGTCGCGAGATCGAATATATCTCAACGTTCATGACGCTACAGGCGGGGGATATCATCGTGACGGGGACACCTACGGGCGCAGGTGCGCGCTTTGATCCACCGCGCTATTTAAAACCTGGTGATGTGGTTGAGGTTGAGGTGAATGGCATCGGAACCTTGGTTAATACAGTGGCTGATGAAGTGCTATGAACGAGGGTGATCACGCACAAGCTGCGGCAGATTTGCTTGCTGCAGAAAAGTCAGGCGAACAGATTGGATTGCTGACGAAAAAGCACCCAGAGATGGGGATGGACGACGCTTATGCTGTGCAGAATGCGATTTACCGCGCCAAGCTGGCTGAGGGGCGCAAGGTGGTTGGCTGGAAGATCGGGCTGACCTCCAAAGCGATGCAATATGCGCTCAACATCGACATCCCTGACAGCGGGATCTTGTTCGATGACATGGTGTTTGAACATGGCGCAACTGTGCCGAAAGGACGCTTCATCCAGCCACGGATTGAAGCGGAAATTGCCTTTGTGATGAAGTCGGAAATTGGTGGTGCAGACGTCACGCGCGCTGATGTTTTGGCGGCGACGGACTACGTCGCGCCCTCGATTGAGATCCTCGACACACGTATTCTGCGTGTCGATCCAGCAAGCGGCGAAACGCGCAAAGTCTATGACACGATCAGCGACAATGCTGCGAATGCGGGCATCGTTTTGGGCGACAAGCAACATGCTCCAAATGCATTTGATTTGCGTTGGGTTGGGGCTATTACGTCTAGGAATGGCGAGGTTGAAGAGACGGGTTTAGGCGCTGGCGTGCTGAATGACCCTGTTGAAAGCGTCGTCTGGCTTGCGCAGCGCATGGCACAATATGGACAGCGAATTGAGCCCGGTCAAATCATCCTGTCAGGCAGTTTCATTCGCCCAGTCGAATGCCCCAGTGACAGCAATATTAACGCTGATTTTGGCCCCTTTGGCCAAGTCGATATTTCATTCGCGTAAAGGAAAGTCACCATGCCAGCACCGCATAACCCATTCAAAGCTGCTATTAACAAGGGCGAATTGCAGGTCGGCTGTTGGCTTGGCCTTGCCGATGCTTATGTTGCTGAAATTAGCGCTAGTGCCAGATTTGACTGGGTCTGTATCGATGGGGAACATTCGCCGAATGATCTACGTTCGATCATGGCGCAATTGCAGGTGCTGAAAAGCAGCGGTACGCATGCGATGGTGCGTCCACCGGTTGGGGATACGGCGTTGATTAAGCAGTACCTCGATGCAGGGGCACAGAGCTTGCTTATCCCCATGGTTGAAAGCGGCGCACAGGCACAGGCCATGGTGGACGCTGTGACCTATCCGCCGCATGGCGTGCGCGGGGTTGGGTCTGCGCTGGCGCGTGCCTCAGATTTCTCGGGCATCGCAGATTATCTGACGACGGCACGGGACGAAATTTGTTTGATCGTTCAAGTGGAGAACCGGCTTGGGATGGAGGCTTTGGGCGACATTCTAGCAGTAGATGGGATTGATGGTGTCTTCATCGGGCCTGCAGATTTAGCAGCTGACATGGGCTACATCGGTCAAGCGGGCGCGCCAGAGGTGAAGGCAGCTGTTCTGCACGCGATGGAGCGAATTGTTGGCGCGGGTAAAGCAGCAGGCATTCTGACACTGGATGCTGAGCTGCAAAAAGACTGCCGCGCGCTCGGTGCGAGCTTTATCGCGACAGAAATTGATGTCACTTTGTTCGCAAGAAACATGCGCGCAGCCGCCAAGGATGCGAAAAGCAGACTTAACGCTTCGTGAACTCATCGTAGGCTTCGAGCGCTTTTGCACCGTAAGCAATCGACGGACCACCGCCCATATAGCCGATCATTTCGAGCGCTTCGCACAGCTCTTCGCGAGTGGCTTTGAGGCGCACCAAAGATTTCACATGAAAGCCTATGCAGCTGTCGCAGCGTGTAGAAATACCGATACCCAAGGCGATGAACTCTTTGGTTTTCTCATCCAGTGCGCCATTTTTCTTCGCCGCTTTTGACATGGTGTTGAAGCCTGCAAACATCTCTGGCGTTTCTTTTTGCAACGCGCCGATCCGGCCCGTGGTATCATTTAGAAATGTGGTCCAGCTCATGGTGGTGTCCTTTGCTCAAAAGTCTTGTGTTTGTTCAAGCGAGTGATGCGCTTAATGGATGTCGAAAGAAATGCAAATCCAGGGTACGTTGCTTTTCTTTGGGATTGTCCAGTGATAATAATAGGAGGAAAATAACAACATCTGCCCCGTCGCCAGTTGGATCACCTGTGGTGCGCTTGGTATCGGGAATGTAGCCAAACGGTATCCACTCGATCGTAATCGCCAGTCTCCTCAAAGCTATGTGGCTCGCGGTGCAAGTCTTGCAGGTTTATAAACGCAGCACAAATAAGATCCCGCCCCTATTTGCTTTTGGTTGATACCCTTCGATGTGCAAGGCCAAGCACGGAGCAGCAGGTGATCAACACCAGAACAAATGCCTTATTTCATAATCGGTCCACCATCGACGGGTTGATAATATAAGGTATTGCTTGAATGGGTCGGACCACTCGACACATATGCTGCCGTAAGAACAACAACGCTAAGCACAACAATTAGTTTCATACTTTCATCCTTTGAAAACACTGCCTTCTTGGCATGATTGAATAGTATGCCCTTGCGGCAACCTGTCGGAGCAGTGCTAACTGCTTTGTGAATTGCCATGAACAAACAGATGTTGGAGCGGTAGTTCAGCTTACTGAGCGAAGGGGGAAATCTATCTTGCAAATTTCATCCCAGAAATGACTGCCATTGCTAAGGTTCAAGGAGTTTTGAGGTTGCGACCAGGATAGACTTCAACCGCCGTTTGAGATGTTCGACATCCCTGGCGCCGTGCTTAGCATTCATACTGCCCGCATGGAAAAATCGACAAAGTCTTCGCATTATATCTGCGGTTCTGAATCTGGTAACTTTGTTCGCCCCCAACGATTCACCTGCTCTCATCCGATCCCATTTTGCGTTCTAACCAGCGCACGAAGAAGCTGATGATCAAGACAAGCACCAAGTACTCCAAGATCAGTAGCGAGTAGATTTCCAATGGACGGTATTCTGTTACCACCAATTCATTCGCGCGGCGGGTCAACTCCTGCATACCAATCACCGATGCAAAGGCCGACATTTTCACAATGTAGATGAACTGGTTCGCCAAGGGTGGCAAAATGCGGCGGATTGCTTGCGGCAGGATCACGTAGCGCATGGTTTGCATGTAATTCAGGCCTACCGTCTTCGCCGCCTCTGTCTGTCCTTTCGCAATGGATTGGATGCCAGAGCGATAGATTTCAGCGGTAAACGCAGAGTCAGAGATCGCCAAGGTGATAATCGCACCCCAGAACGCATCGATGCTGACGCTGATGCCCATGGATTTCAGCACAACGGGGAGGCCGTAGAACACCCAGAAGAGCATAGGCAACAAAGGGATCGCACGCACGAATTCGATGTAGATGCGAGAGGGGAGCCTAACCCAGCGATTAGACGACATGCCCGGCAAAGCGACCAACATGCCGACGATCATCGACATTGCGGCCGCGATCACCGACAGCAGGATCGTCGCTCCAAAGCCATTGAGCAAAAAACGGATGTTATTATAGCCTGCGGGCGTGCGCGGGTCGATCACATACCAACCCCATGTACCCGGGGCTGCGTTACAGCCAACAAGGAAAATCAGGCAGCCAAACAAAAACGAGGTTCTAAGTTTCATCGGTCCGCTCTCAATGCTGCAAGATTTGGCTAAGGAACTGTTTGCAGCGCTCGGTCTTGGGCGCTTCAAAGAATTCTGTGGGCGTGCCGGTCTCAATCACTTCACCGTGATCCATAAAGATCATCCGATCCGCCGCACGCCGTGCAAAGCCCATCTCATGGGTGACAACAATCATGGTCATCCCTTCTTCCGCAAGATCCACAATCACATCCAAGACCTCTGAGATCATCTCTGGGTCAAGGGCCGATGTGGGTTCGTCAAAAAGCATGATTTTCGGCTCCATACAGAGCGAGCGTGCGATCGCGACGCGCTGTTGTTGACCACCCGAAAGTTCGCTTGGTTTCTTGTGCGCTTGGTCAGGAATGCGCACGCGCTCGAGATATTCCATCGCACGCGCGTCGGCGTCTGCCTTGCTCATTCCGCGTGCTTTCATTGGGCCTAGAGTCAGGTTTTGCAGGATCGTCAAATGCGGAAACAGATTGAATTGCTGAAATACCATGCCGACTTCGGAACGGATTGCATTGATCGACTCGTTGTCGATCATCTCGATCCCATCGACAACGATGCGACCGCTGTCGTGATCTTCCAAAGAATTCACACACCGGATCAACGTTGACTTGCCTGATCCAGACGGCCCGCAGACTACAATACGTTCGCCATGCGCGACGTTTAAATCAATGTTTTTAAGCGCTTGGTAGTCCCCGTACCACTTGTTGAGATCTTTAATCTCGATGGCATCGCCAGTCTTCATCATTCCTGCGCTCCTTGAAGTTCGCAACATAAGGTTTACAACTAATGCTTCGGAACTTGAACGCAACAATTCGTACACTGCGTGATCGTTAAACACTTAAAAAACTACATATCAGGAAAAGAACATGCAATTTTTCAAAAAACTGGGCGTCGTAGCCGCCTGCATGACTGCTTTGATGGGTGCCCCGGTTAGCGCGCAATCCGCCTTGAATGAAATCCTCAGTGGCGGGGTGCTAAAAGTTGGCACAACCGGAGACTGGAACCCTATGTCTGTGCGCGATCCCGCGACCAACTCATATGTAGGGTTTGACATCGATGTGATGACGCAGCTTGGCGCCGATCTGGGTGTTGAGGTTGAGTTCGTCCCTACGGACTGGAAAACACTTGTGAATGGTGTTGTCGCTGGCAACTACCACATGACAGGCTCCGCTTCGATCAGCCCTGCACGTCTGAAAGCGGCTGGCTACTCCAATAGCTACATCTCTGTTGAAATGCTGCCGTTCACAACGGGAGACAAAGCCGATCGTTTCACCACATGGGAAAGCATCAACGACGCTGATGTCACTGTCTCCACAACGCTAGGTACGACTTTTGAGAAGCTTGTACGTGACTGGTTTCCAAATGCGAAAATTGTGGTCGTAGAAGCGCCTGCGCGCGGCTTCCAAGAAGTGCTCTCAGGTCGTGCGGATGTGTTCATCACGTCCAACATCGAAGGTTCCACTTTGCTCACAAAGTTCCCAAACCTGCGTCAGATCGGCGTCGAAGCACCGCGCGCTCCAACACCCATCGCGATGCTGTTGCCACAGACCGATCAGGTCTGGATCAACTATGTGAACTCATGGGTTGAGTTGAAGAAGACACAAGGCTTCTTTGAGACTACAGCTGCGAAATGGGGTCTGTGATAGATCGTTAAGCACCGCACTAACACTTTAAAGAACCGCGATCCTTTCACGAGGATTGCGGTTTTTCCGTTTCATGGGCAATCTCTTTAGGTCTCGTGCAGCGATCCACGCATACGGCCCAAGTGTTCGTCCCAACCCTTATGAAGCGCAAGCGTGAGCCCAAATGCAGCCTCACCTAATCGTAGGCCCACGCGAACCAGCGATAGCCGCCTGCAACCTCGTCCAGCGTCCACGTCACAGTACTTGTCGCGTCACCCAACGGCGCAATAGTGAAAGTGTATTCCAACTTGCTGAAAGACTCTGACACCAACACATCGCCCCACATCAGCTTGTCGCAGCTCTCTGTACCAAACATCGTATATTCACCCAGTGCGCGTGGCGTTTCGGGCTTGTGAAAGCAAATGGCAAGCTTGTCTGGACCAGTCAAATACGCCCACACTTGTTCAGGTGTAGCCTTGAGATAGATGGATTTGCGTAAGGTTGTCTCACTCATTTCGTGTCCTTTTTCGATTTCGCTTTTTAAGATAGCCAAGCGGTCATCCCAGAACCGATCAAAGCAGCAGAGCCAATCAAACACGCGTTTCATCCCATCTGGGTTGAGTGCACTAATCCGCGTACGCCGATCTGTACGCGTAGCGATCAGATCACCCTCTTCCAGCATTGTGATATATTTCTTGATCGCCACGCGGGTCATTTGAAAGTTGTCAGCGACTTCAGCAATAGTCAAATCTTGGTATGCAAGAAGATGCAATATCTCTCTGCGTGTCGGATTAGCAAAAGCACGAAAGCCTAATTGTTCTGCTTGGTTCATTAGGAACTCTAATGTTACCTTATGGTATCATGCCAAGTGACTTTGAATGAACCTGCTGAATCTAGCTGGAGCGTAGCTTCCGGAACCAACCTTTTTTGGGCTTCTCTTCATCTGTTGGTTCTTCAGCGTCGCTCTCTTCGGGTGCGCCAACCGCATCCTGAAACGCCGTAAAAAACTGATCCGCCATTTTCTTGGCAAAGCCATCAACAATGCGACTGCCAAGCTGGGCGAGTTTGCCACCTACTTTTGCTTCAACCTCATAGTGCAGGATCGTTTGCTCACCATCTGCTTCAAGGCGCACGTTCGCACCACCTTTTGCGAACCCAGCAGCACCGCCTTTACCCGCACCCGTCAGGGTCAAACTTTCGTTCTCAACTATATCACTCAGTTCGACTTCGCCTTTGAACGTCGCTTTCACCGGGCCAACCTTTTGCACCACCGTTGCTGTAAACCCTTCACTTGCAGAGCCGCTCATCTCCGAGCAACCGGGTACGCAACTGGCCAGTACATCGCGATCCAACATGGCGGCAAAAACCGTCGCGGGATCCGCATTGATTGTTTTGGAATCGCTCATTTTCATTGGACGCGTCTCTCTTTTCGGCTTGTATCAGGGCTGCCCTAAGACAACGCTGTCACGGCACATTTTGCAAGAGAGTTTACGCTTGCACGCACGCGCATTGCATGATGCCTTTCAACGACGCAACACGTGAGGGCCCAAACGTATGCAGAGTTTTGATATCGCAGTCATCGGCGCTGGTATTGCCGGAGCCTCTGTCGCGGCGCGTTTGACGCAAGCGGGTAAACGGGTTGTTCTGTGTGAGATGGAAAACCAAGCGGGCTATCACACGACCGGTCGTTCCGCCGCAATTTTTGCGCCTACTTACGGCCCTACGGTGATCCGTGCCCTTGCCCGTGCCTCGCAGTCGTTTTTCGAAAATCCCCCTGAGAAGTTTAGCGATGGGCCACTATTTTCCCCGCGCCAAATCATGATGATCTCTCGCGCGGATCAAACCGCCGCTTTGGATAAGTTGATTGCGCAAATGGGAGACGATCCAACCGTCAGTGTTGTCGATGAACCCGGCTTGCGCGAGATTAATCCACTGGTGCGTAAGGGTTATGCAAGTGCTGCTTTTCTTGATCATGCGGGGCAAGAAATTGACGTCAGCGCTTTGCATCAAGGGTTCTTGCGTCAATTCAAAAGTGGTGGCGGCACAGTGATGTTGAAGACCGAAGTTCTGGCGCTTGCGCAGCACAGCACCCACTGGCGTATAACCACAAAGGACCGTGACATCGAAGCTGGCATCGTCGTGAACGCTGCTGGTGCATGGGCAGATAAGCTTGGTCAAATGGTTGAGGCAGAGCACATTGGCTTGCTGCCCAAGCGACGCACGGCTGCGATGATTGCAGCACCGCATAAGCTTGGACCAGATTTCCCGATGACCATCGATATTGAAGAGCAATTCTATATTAAGCCCGACGCGGGGCGTTTATTAATCTCGCCCGCGGATGAAACCCTGTCTGCCCCTTGCGACGCACAGCCCGAAGAGTTGGATATCGCCATCTGCGTGGATCGCATCGAGAAAGCGTTCGATCTCAGCGTGCGCAGGATTGAAAGCAAATGGGCAGGGCTTCGCAGTTTTGTCGCTGACGGAGCGCCCGTCACAGGGTTTTCGCAACGCGTTGATGGGTTCTATTGGCTCGCAGGTCAGGGTGGTTACGGCATTCAAACGGCACCAGCGTTAAGCGCCTATGCAGCTTGTGAAATACTTGGGGAAGCGCCCGCGGCAGAGCTGGCCTTAGCAGGCGTCGATCCAAATGACCTTATGGTTACACGTTTGTCTTAATTGCTTGCTTGCACCACATTGACAATACCCGCGTTGCGATACCATTTCACGATTTTCGCGCGATCCTCTTCGGGCAGCTCTGTAATATTCGCGGGCGGCATCGCGTGGGACACCCCCGCTTGCAAATAAATCTCACGCGCAGCACGCGCGATATCATAGCGCGTCTCTAAAAAAACGCCTTTCGGGGCCCAACGGATACCGTCCCAGCTTGGCTCTCGACCATGACACATGGAACAACGCCCCAACACAATATTCTCCACCTCTTCATAACCAGCAGAGGCCACCAACATCTCTTGATGCGCCGACAATGGCTGGGCCTCAGCCACATCATAATCCTGATCCCATGTGTTGGCTGTACTAAGCCACGCGATGATGATTATCAAAACCACGGTCACAGCCCAGGTCCAGTTCGGACCCTTCCCCGTGGAATGCAGCGTGTTGAAATAATGGCGGATCGTAACGCCCGTAAGGAAAATCAGCGACGCGATGACCCAAGAATACTGCGTCCCGAATGCCAAAGGATAATGGTTCGAGAGCATTAGAAAAATCACAGGCAACGTCAGATAGTTGTTATGTGTACTGCGCAATTTCGCGATCTTGCCGTACTTTGCATCCGGCGTGCGACCAGCCTTGAGGTCCGCGACAACAATGCGCTGGTTTGGCATGATGATAAAGAAAACATTCGCTGTCATGATCGTCGCTGTGAACGCACCCAGATGCAAAAGTGCGGCGCGGCCAGTAAAGACCTCGTTGTATCCCCATGCCATCACAACGAGGATTACAAAAAGCAAAACCATCAAAAGCGTCGGCGTGTCGCCAAGCTTTGATTTGCACATGAAATCATACGCAATCCAACCGATCGTCAAAGAGCCCGCAGAAATCACGATCGCCATGAACACCGACAAGTCGGCTTTCGCGAGGTCGATCAGGAATAGCTCCGCACCAGCCCAATAAACAATCATCAACAAAGCCGCGCCAGAGACCCAAGTGATATAGCTCTGCCATTTGTGCCAGATCAGATGCTCCGGCATGTTTTCAGGAGCAACAAGGTACTTTTGAATGTGGTAAAACCCGCCCCCATGCACTTGCCATTCTTCGCCAAAAACACCCACGGGCGCATGCGGCGCTTTACGCAAACCGAGGTCCAAAGCGATGAAAAAGAACGACGCACCAATCCACGCCATAGCCGTGATCACATGAAGCCAACGCACTACAAACGCGATCCAATCCCAGAGTATTGCAAAATCATACATTGATGCTGTCTCCTTATCCTTGGCGCCAGACTATCCACCCAGCTATTTTTCCGCTATAATTTGCATTTTACAAAGAGTGTCAAAAATAGCCAAACAATGTCTTACTTCGATAACCTTCGCACCTTTGTGCGTATTTACGAGCTTGGCAGCATGTCCGCCGCCGCACGCGATCAGCGTATCTCACCTGCTGTCACCTCCGCGCGCATCTCGCAACTGGAATCCCACCTTGGTGTGCGCCTGTTCCAACGCACCACGCGCTCTTTGACCCCAACCGAGCAAGGCCGCATATTCTACGATGGCGCATGTGCAGTTCTGGAAGCGGTTGAAGTTGCCGAAGCAGGCGTGGGCGACGCTACAAAAAACCCGCGTGGCACGTTGCATATCGCCGCGCCTTTGGGGGTTGGTCGTCGCTTGATTGCACCGAATGTCCCGGAGTTCACGCGGGAGTTTCCACTCGTTGATGTCCGCCTACGCATGAGTGACCGCAAGATCGACCTCACAGCCGAAGGTCTCGACATTGCGTTTTTCCTAGGGCGTCCAGAGGATTCCAACCTGCGCATCCGCAAAATCGCCGATTGTGAGCGTGTCCTCTGCGCCGCCCCTTCCTACATTGCCGAGAATGGTCATCCTAGATCAGGTGCCGAAATTGATCGCGGCCAACACAACTGCCTCAACCTTCGCTTCCCCGGCGCGCGCGAATTCCAATGGGAGCTTTCCACCTCCGATGGCCCCCGCAAATTCGACGTCCAAGGCCGTTTCGAGTGTGACGACAGCGATGTTCTCACCGATTGGGCCTTGCAAGGTGCTGGCATCGCTTTGCGCCCCGTATTCGAGATCGCGCAACATTTGGAGTCGGGCGCTTTGGTCACGGTTGTAGAGGACACCCCTCCCCTGCCTGTACAAATGGCGTGTTTGTATACGCACCGTAGGCATCAGGATCCGAAGGCACGCTTGTTTATGGAATTCATGATCGAGCGGATGGAGGGGGCTGTGAAGGGGTGAACGAACCGCACTTTAGAACCTTCCTAGCTGCCTCGATACGTAGAATATCCATAAGGCGAGAGCAGAAGTGGCACATGATAATGCGCCTCTTCGTTCATGCCAAAGCGGATCGGCACTTGGCCCAAGAACATCGGGTCATCCGTAACGCCACATTCATCACGCAAATACTCTTCTGCGAAGAATATCAGCTCGTAAGTGCCAATTTTAAAATCGCTCTCAGGCAGGATCGGCGTGTCCGTGCGACCGTCTGCATTGGTTACTCTCTCAGCGATCTTCTTGTGCGAATTGCCAGACACGCGATACAGCGCGATTTTGATACGAGCGGCAGGGCAACCGCGCGCTGTATCCAAAACATGTGTCGTCAAATATCCAGCCATCGCAGTTACTCCTCGAATTTCTTGCTAAACTTGCCTGTTTGTCTATCACAGCGAAAGTTTGATCAATCCGATAGTGCATTCTGCTTTTTTTGAAAAAACTTTTTGATCTTCTGGTTTATCAGAGGGAAACTAGGAGAAGACTGCAATGACTCGTTACCCGCGTGATATGCAAGGTTATGGCGCGACGCCACCGGTCGCGAATTGGCCCAATGGTGCAAAAATCGCAGTGCAAATCGTGATGAACTACGAGGAGGGCGGCGAGAATAATATCCTCCATGGCGATGCTGCGTCTGAGGCATTCCTCTCCGAAATCGTCGGGGCTGCCGCTTGGCCAAATCAGCGTCATTGGAACATGGAAAGCATCTATGAATACGGCGCGCGCGCAGGGTTCTGGCGCCTCCATCGTTTGCTGGAAAACACCCCTATCACCGTTTACGGCGTCGCAACCGCCCTCGCCCGCGCCCCTGCTCAAGTGCGCGCGATGAAGGACGCAGGTTGGGAAATCGCCAGCCATGGTCTTAAGTGGATTGAGTACAAAGACGCGAGCGCCGAAGACGAAAACGCAGACATGATAGAGGCCATCCGCCTGCACACAGAAGTCGTCGGCGAGGCCCCGCGCGGCTGGTACACAGGGCGCTGTTCTTGCAACACAACTCAGCTTGCTGCTGAAAATGGCTCTTTCAAATACGTCGCTGACTCCATCGCGGATGATGTGCCTTATTGGATGGAATTCGGCGAACACGATCAGCTCGTTGTGCCCTACACGATGGACGCCAACGATATGCGCTTCGCCACGCCGCAAGGCTTCAACACAGGCGCGCATTTCTTTGAATATCTAAAAGCCAGTTTCGATGTGCTCTACGCGGAAGGTGGGCGCATGATGTCGATTGGCTTGCACTGCCGCCTCATGGGACGCCCCGGTCGCGCGCAGGCGCTTCAACAGTTCCTTGAATATGCCAACAGCCACGAGGATGTGTGGTTCGCCACACGCGAGCAAATTGCGGATCACTGGGCGGCACAAAACCCCCATGTGCGTTACGCGCGTCCTTCCGAGATGAGCCGCGAAACTTTTGTCACCAAATTTGGCTCCATCTTTGAGCATTCCCATTGGATCGCCGAAGGCGCGTTTGAGCTAGAATTAGGCCGCACCCATGACACAGCCATCGGCCTGCACAACGCGCTTTGCCGTATCTTCAGAAGCGCTACCGAAGAACAACGCCTTGGCGTGCTGACCGCACACCCTGATCTTGCTGGTAAACTCGCGCAGGCCAAATCGCTCACAGCAGAAAGCACGTCAGAGCAAGCTGCTGCAGGGCTTGATTTCCTCACTGAAGAAGAAAAATTCACCTTCACCAAACTCAATTCTGAGTACGTCACGAAACACGGCTTTCCATTCATCATCGCCGTGCGCGATCATGACAAGGCGAGCATCCTTGACGCCTTCAACCGACGCATCAACAACGACCGCGACACGGAATTCAAAGAGGCCTGCAAGCAGGTCGAACGCATCGCCGACTTCCGCCTGATGGATATCCTGCCGTGAGCATGCAGATGCAAATCCAGCAAATCACCAAAGAGGCTTTCGCGCCATTTGGCGATCTGATCGACTGCACCGGTGACCCCGACATGATCATCAATTTGGGCAAATGTGGCCGCTACCATGACCGCGCGCAGATGGACTTTGGCACAGGGCGCGCTGGTCTTAGTTTCTTCAAGGCAAAAATTCGCACGCTGCCTTATGAATTCAATCTGGTCGAGCGTCATCCGCTCGGCAGCCAAGCCTTCATTCCGATGAGCGAACATGGTTTCCTCGTTATCGTCGCACCTGATGAGAACGGCACACCCGGCGCGCCCATCGCATTCGAGACACAACCCGGACAAGGCATCAACTTTCACAAAGGCACATGGCACGGCGTGCTTACACCGCTCGCAGGCACAGGACAGTTCGCCGTTGTTGATCGCATAGGTGATGGAAAGAATTTGAAAGAATTTTTGCTCCAGACCCCACATATTGTGGTAAGGGGCTAAATAAGGACCGACGCAGAAGCGGTCTACACTCACAGCTAAGAAGGGGAGAATACCAATGGCTGATACTTCACTGGGCGCATACAGCGACCCAAATACCACTCCACCAATGGGCCAAGCCATTCCGCTTGGCGCGCAGCACGTTTTGGCGATGTTTGCGTCGAACGTCACACCATCCATCATCGTTGCAGGTGCCGCTGGCCTAGCATTTGGTAGCGCAGAGCAAGTTTACCTGATCCAAATGGCTATGCTGTTTGCGGGTATCGCGACGCTCTTCCAAACAGTTGGCGTCGGCCCAATCGGTGCACGTTTGCCAATTATGCAAGGTACGAGCTTTGCATTTGTTGGTGTTCTTGCTGGCATCGCGGCGACGCAAGGTCTTGGAGTTGCGCTCACAGCCTGCATCATCGGCGGCGTGATCCACTTCTTGCTTGGCTCTGTTATTCAACACTTGCGTTTCTTGTTCCCACCACTCGTGACAGGTCTCGTTATTCTGGCAATCGGCCTCTACCTTATCCCAGTCGCGATCAAATATGCAGCGGGCGGCGCGGCATCGTTCCAGATGGAAGCAGAAAGCTTCGGCTCGCTCAAGCATTGGTCCGTTGCACTGACGGTGATCATAGTAAGCCTCGTGCTTAAATTCTTCACCAAAGGCATCCTGTCCATGGCCGCGATCCTCATCGGTCTCTTGGCTGGCTACACGCTCGCGTTTGCACTGGGCATGGTGAACTTCGCAGCCGTTGACAAAGCAAACTGGATCACATCCATTCAGCCGCTTCCTTATGGTTTTGAGTTCAACCTTGGAGCAGTCATCGCTGTAACACTTGTTTCCATCGTCTCCGCGATTGAAACAGTGGGCGACGCATCCGCGACAACCAAAGCAGGTGCAGGTCGTGAAGCCACCGACAAAGAGATCGCAGGCGCAACATACGCCGATGGTCTGGGTACGGCAGTTGCTGGCGTGTTCGGTGGTCTTCCAAACACATCCTTCAGCCAGAACGTCGGCATCATCGGTATGACAGGAGTGATGTCGCGTCACGTTGTGACCATTGCTGGTGCGATCATGATCGTCTGTGGCTTGGTTCCAAAGATCGGTGCGATCATCGCGTCCATGCCTTTGCCAGTTCTTGGCGGCGGTGTGATCGTGATGTTCGGTATGGTTGCAGCCGCTGGCCTTAACGTTCTTGCAGAAGAGAAGATGACGCGTCGCACGATGATCATCATCGCTGTGAGCCTTGCGGTTGGTTTGGGTCTGAACCTTGTTCCAACTGCTGTTCAGTATTTGCCAGGCGTTGTGAAAACACTCGCAACATCTGCAGTTGCTCCGACCGCGCTTATGGCGATTGTTCTGAACTTGGTTCTGCCAAAGGACATGGACGAAGCATAAGCTTTCACCACTCACAAACCACTTTGAAAAGGCGCTCTATTTCGGAGCGCCTTTTTGCTTTTCCATTAAACTTTGATAGGTACGAGACATCAACTTTTGAGAAGCTATATGAAAAAATTCACATTCACTATCGCAACCCTAATCGCCCTGCAAACCCCTGCAATTGCCGAAAGTTCATTCTGCACAAATGTTGCCACTGATTTTGATGTCCCAACTGAACTCGCCAAGCGCCCCGGCAAAGTTACACTCCGCGACAACGGTGCTGCGTTTTGGCTGACGACTGATCTGATACTGCTGTCCGTTGAAGCCGGTTTCTATGACACCAAAGCCAACGTCGTTACATTCTAGGACGACGACCAACCTTCCCTTGCCGACTTCAAAACCCTGTGCCGTAGAACCGCGACCAAGTGCTCGATCTGCCTTATGGACGATAGGCATACGGTTATCTTTGAAGATAGTTTTGAACACATGGGATCTGCGATCCACCGCATGAACTATTACACGCCTCAAACCTGTCTCAAAACGCGCGCCATTGCGCCCCCAAAAGAACGCGACTGGTTGAGACCCTCGCTTACTGATCTGATAGATGCAATTGAAGCCGACGTTTTCCCACCCTGTTGATCGACGAAAAGGCCACGCTATGAATGATATCAAAGACGCTCTTGCAGAGCTTGTTGGCGAAATCGCACCCGATGTGCGCCTTGCCCCCAAGTACGGTGGCCACGTCATGTGTCCCAATGAGGGAGATGACAAAACCTTTGTTGGCGGGATCTTCACCTACAAGGACCACGTTTCTTTGGAGTTCTCCAAAGGTGTAGATTTGGACGATCCTGATGGTGTGCTTGAAGGGTCAGGTAAACTGCGCCGCCATCTCAAGTTATATCAATTGCAAGATGTCGCCGACAAAAACGTTGCTTTTTTCCTGATGCAGGTGCTTTAGAAATCAACCTCGATCGCAACACCCTGCTCGATCGCCATGCGCACAATCGCTGCAGAAACCGCAAGGTCTTGCAAGCCCACACCCGTGCCATCAAACAGCGTGATCTCATCGTCCGATGTACGGCCCTCGTGCGTGCCGTTGATCACCGCGCCTATCTGCGTGACATCACTCTCAGCGATCAAACCCTCAGCAATCGCGTGCTGCGCTTCGCCGATAGAGACGGACTGCGCCACCTCATCTGTGAACACGCGCGCCCTTTCGAGCAACGCCGCCTCAACCTCTTGCTTGCCTTTGGTGTCAGTCCCCATGCAAGCGATATGCGTGCCCGCACTAATATGATCCGTCATAATCGTTGGCTCAAAGGTAGAAGTGATTGAAATCACAACATCCGCTTCACCAAGGCCATCGAGTTCGACTGCTTCAAACGGAACACCGGCCTCGTTGGCAACCTTCTCGATATTGGGCAACATTTCGGGATGATAGTTCCAGCCAATCACCTTCTCAAACTCCCGTTGCTCCAACGCAGCGCGCAGTTGAAACGTCGCTTGATGTCCAGCGCCTACCATGCCCATCACTTTGGCATCCCTGCGTGCCAAGTGCTTGATCGACACAGACGATGCCGCCGCTGTCCTCAAAGCCGTCAGATAATTCCCTCCAACCATCGCCGCGACTTTGCCCGTGTCAGGATCAAATAGAACCACCGTCGACTGGTGATTGATCAACCCGCGCTTCTCCAAATTATGCGGCCAATACCCACCAGCTTTCAAACCAAGCGATCCACCAACACCATCAAAACCACCCTTAAAGCCATAAAGCGCATCCTCATGCCCAATCGCTTCACGGATCACAGGAAAATTATACGCATCGCCCGCTGCCATCGCCGCGAACACATTCTCAACCGCTTCAAACGACGCATCCCGCGTCAACAAATCTGCAATTTCTCGCTCCGGTACGATCCACATATGCTCTTCCTATTTACATAAATATCCTGAGGGTGTGGGGGCTAGCCCCCACTTCGGTCGGATTGCTTTAGCAATTCGAAATCAAAACGCTTTCCCGCGCGCAGACACAGGCCAAAGCGTTTCAACCTTGCCACCGCGCACGGCCACATACCAATCATGCACATTACACGTCGGATCACAGTGGCCGGGCACCAACTTAAGCTTGTCGTTCACCTTTAAAACCCCATCAGGATCACCAACAACCCCATGCTCATCGGAACATTTTAGATATTCGACATCGTCGCGCCCAAACACAGTGGGCAAACCACTATCCACCGATTGCGCTTTGAGACCTGCATCGACAATCGCTTTGTCGGCTTTGGAGTGGCTCATCACAGTCGTCAAGATAAACAACGCATTCTCCCACTCGCCCTCGTCAATACGCTTTCCGTCTTTGTCCAAAATTCGCCCATAGTCCGCATCCATAAATGCATACGAACCACATTGAAGCTCATTGAACGCACCAGAGTTGCTCTCGAAGTAGTAGGAACCAGTCCCGCCTCCGCCAATGATGTCGCACTCAAGACCAACGGCCTTCAAACCCGCCAAAGCATCCTCCACCATGCCAATTGCAACACCCGTCTTCTCACTACGATCCGCATAGGAATCCATGTGCTGCATTGCACCTTGGTAGGCTTGAATGCCCGCAAATTTCAGACCATCAGCTGCATCAATCATCTTGGCAATCTCAACAACGGCCTCAGTCGTCGTCACGCCACACCGCCCAGCGCCGCAGTCAATCTCAACCAATGCTTCGATTTGCGTCCCATGCTTCACAGCCGCCGCAGACAGATCAGCAACATTCGCTGGATCGTCCACACAACACAGCACACGCGCACCAAACTTGGGCATGCGTGCCAAGCGGTCGATCTTCGCCAGATCCGTCACTTGGTTGGAGACCATCACATCCTTGATGCCACCACGCGCAAACACTTCCGCTTCAGACACTTTCTGACAGCAAACACCACACGCGCCGCCGAGGCTCTCTTGCAGCTTCGCCACATCTACAGACTTGTGCATTTTGCCATGCACACGGTGCCGCATCCCGTGCGCTTTCGCATAATCGCCCATCTTCTTGATGTTGCGCTCTAGCGCGTCCAAGTCCAGAACGAGCGCCGGCGTTTGAATATCAGCGGCGTCCATGCCCGGCACTGCGGGAACATCGTAGCCAACTTCCAACTCATCGAAATTGATATCTTTCATGGGATCATCTCCTTAACTCAAAGTCCAAGGCAACGTGTCGAGATCGACATTACCGCCCGTAAGAATGACACCGACGCGCTTGCCTCCGAACCGGTCTTTGTTCTTCAAAATCGTGGCGAGCGTCACCGCCGAGCTCGCCTCCATTACAACGCGCAAATGCTTCCAAGTCAGTTTCATTGCATCGATGATTTCCTCTTCAGACGCAGTCAGAATGTCGGTCACGTGGTTACTCACGAAATGCCACGTGCCTTCTTTCAGTGGCACCAACAATCCATCCGCAATCGTCTTGGGCGCATCATCCGCAATGATATATCCCGCTTTGAAACTGCGCATGGCGTCGTCCGCTTGCTCAGGTTCTGCCGCGATGATCTGCACCTCAGGAGCCATATGCGAGAGCGTCAAGCATGTGCCTGAAATCATCCCGCCACCACCAATCGGTGCCATGGCGATATCAAGTCCGTCGACCTGCTCCATAAACTCGCGCGCGCAAGTCCCCTGCCCAGCGATCACACGCGGATCGTTGTAGGGATGCACGAAATCACCGCCCGTCGCCGCTTGCACCTTCCCGAATGTCGCCTCGCGCGAGGTTGTAGATGGTTCGCACTCTGTGATGATCCCACCATAACGGCGCACCGTGTCTTTCTTGGCTTGCGGTGCAGTGCTCGGCATTACCACATTGCACGGAATTCCGCGCAGCATTGCCGCATAACTCAGGCAAGACGCATGATTGCCAGAACTATGTGTCGCAACACCATGCTTTGCCTGCTCATCGCTCAAGCCGAACACAGCATTGCTCGCACCGCGCACTTTGAACGCGCCCGGTTCTTGGAAGTTCTCGCACTTAAAGAACAGCTCTGCACCTGTCAGTTCATTGAGGAATTTCGATGTGCGTACGGGTGTCCGGTTGATATGCGGTTTGATCCTCTCATGCGCCTCAAGCATGTCTTCAAACGTAGGAATATACATCTGCTTAGGCTCCATACCGATAGAATTCTTGCGCGGCACCCACGCCAGAGCCGAGCTTGATATCAAGACCCAAGTCCTTCATCACCATCTCCGCCACGCCAAGACCAGAAAGCATCATCGCATCCGTCAACATCCCCAAATGCCCGATACGAAACACCTTGCCTGCAACTTCGCCAAGCCCAACACCAAACGCCATGCCATACTGCTCATCTGCACGGGTCACGATATCGGTCGCATTGAACCCTTCAGGGGTGCGGATGGCAGAGACACTATCAGAGTATAGCTCTGGAGCGTTGGCGCAAAGCTCTAGCCCCCAAGCCTCCACCGCGCGGCGTACACCTTTCGCAATACGAGTATGACGCGCAAACACATTCTCCAGCCCTTCCGCTTCGATCATCTCAATCGAGCGTTTCAAGCCATTCATCAAACCAACTGGCGGCGTGTAGGGAAACGCGTCGGCAGCATATCCCTTCTCCATATCGCGAATATCAAAGAAGGTACGTAGGAGCGTGGCAGTCTCAACAGCAGCACGCGCTTTGTCGGAAAACCCAACAATCGCGAGACCTGCAGGAAGCATAAACCCCTTCTGCGAACCCGTCACTGCAACATCAACACCCCATTCATCCATGCGAAAATCCATGGACCCGATGGAAGATACCCCATCCACAAAGAATAGCGCTGGATGCGCGGCAGCGTCGAGCGCTTTGCGCACGCCAGCGATATCAGACTTAACGCCTGTCGCAGTTTCATTATGGGTCGTAAGCACAGCTTTGATGCTGTGATCTGTATCGGCTTGCAAGATCGCCTCATACTCAGCCACAGGCAGGCCATCGCCCCACGCAGCTTCAACAATCTGCACGTCCAAGCCATGACGCTCGCACATATCGATCCAGCGATGCGAGAACATACCGTTGCGCGCGACGAGGACCTTATCGCCAACGGACAGCGTGTTGGTCAGCGTCGTTTCCCAACCACCTGTACCAGTCGATGGGAAAATAAAGATATGCGCGTTCTCGGATTTCAAAACGCGGCGAACGCCATCAAGACAAGGGTGTAGGATACCACTAAAGACGGGCGAGCGATGATCGATTGTAGGCATATGGCACGCAAGACGGATCTCCTCTGGCATGTTCGTTGGACCGGGTATGAAGACAGGGTTTTGAAAACTCATGATGCTTCTCCTAACAAAGGTTGTATCCTTGTTAGACAGCCTAAGCGCACTTGGAAATTTTTTCGAAAACAACACCAGATGCATCAAAATCAGAAAAAGTTGTTTATTTTCAAACTATTGATTTTTTCATATTATGAATGTTAATTTCATAAAATTCCAAATGAGGTAATTTTCGTGCCCAAACCATCCGATTCTGAGATACCCCGCACCCGTGGTCGACCACGCGCGTTCAATGAAAAGACAGAGCAGAACACGATCAAATCCCTTGATCGCGCACTTGGCGTTCTTAAGGAACTCGCTCAAATCGAAAGCGCGACGCTCAGTGAACTCGCCACCGTTATGAAGGAATCTCCCGCCACGCTCTACCGCGTGCTCACCACATTTGCGTTGCATGGTATAGCCGAAATGGATCAGACGGCGCAAACATGGCACATTGGGCCAGAGGCCTATCAGATCGGGTCTGCCTTCTTGCGGCGCACCAGTCTGATCGATGTCTCGCGCCCCATTTTGCGTAAGCTCATGCAGGAAACTGGTGAAACAGCGAACTTGGGGATTGAAAAGAACGGCTCGGTTTTCTTCATGTCACAGGTTGAAACCAACACCCCCATTCGTGCCTTTTTCCCACCCGGAACGCTGTCTGAGATGCACGCTTCCGGCATCGGTAAAGCCTTGCTCGCACATATGGATGAAACGCGCCTCAAACGCTTTGTCGCGCGTGGGTTGCAAACGTTTACGCCCCACACATTGGCGACGCCTGAAAGCTTGGCTGCGGATATGGTGATCACACGCGAACGCGGATATGCGCTTGATGATCAGGAAAAGAACCTCGGGATGCGCTGTATCGCAGCACCTATCCAAGATGCATATGGTGAGGTGATTGCGGGCATCTCAGTCTCAGGACCAACCACCCGTGTGAGCACGGATCACATCGAGACATTGGCTAAATCTGTCATGCTTGCGGCGCGAGATGTGTCGAACGCGCTCGGGGCGAAGTTTTCGTAACCATCGTAAACCACCAGCAACGCAAAAAGGGCACTTCGTTCCCAAAGCGCCCTTTCTAACAATTTACTTTCACAACCCTCGAAAGGGTACTGACTTATGCCAGAGCGATGTTGATCGCTGCCTCACGACCATCACGGCCAGGCTCGATGTCAAAAGTAACTTTCTGGTTGTCAGCAAGACCTGTCAGGCCGGAACGCTCAACTGCAGAGATGTGTACGAACACGTCTTTGCTGCCGCCGTCTGGCGCGATGAAGCCGAAGCCTTTTGTAGTGTTAAACCATTTTACGGTGCCAGTAGCCATCGTAATTCTCCTAATATACTGCCCACGGAATGCGGCAGGT
>Ga0115564_10000051_pt1 | contig 119084 bp, 96 predicted proteins | sample COGITO_mtgs_1105_7_FD_88680 | JGI IMG/M metagenome (GOLD analysis project Ga0115564, IMG submission 88680) | Pelagic marine microbial communities from North Sea - COGITO_mtgs_110523 | ecosystem: Environmental > Aquatic > Marine > Epipelagic | place: Germany:Helgoland, sampling site Kabeltonne...
CTGATTAGCACTGATTAGCACTGATTAGCACTGATTAGCACTGATTAGCACTAATAACACAGATAACACAGATAATATAATTTGAGCCTTTATGTGTCACGCGAGCCTATCTTAGATAGAAATAAAAAATTATTTGCTTATGAATTATCACTTCACACCTTCACTCCCACAGAGGAAGTTAGGTGTTTTTGCATCTGAAGAAAGCATTTGATTCTAGTGTCATTACAGTCATATCATGCTGATTCACAATTTCATAATTCACACAAATTAAACCAACACCTGGTTTACTCTTAGATAATCTGCACTGCGTCACACAACTTTCCACACTTAAAATATACCCCGGATATACAGGTTTCAACCACTTGATATTTTTGATACCAGGTGATCCTAGTGACCCATGTTCTTCTGGAAGATTATCAATTAACATGCGCATGAACATAGCCGAAGTATGCCATCCACTAGCACATAAGCCCCCAAAAAGTGAGTCTTTAGCCGCCTCATCATCTAAATGAAAGTACTGGGGATCATATTTGCTGGCAAATTCTATTATTTCACTCTCCGTTACCTGATAAGCGCCAAACCTTGATGTATGACCCGGTTGATAATCTTCAAAATACATATGCTGTCCTCAAATTAGGATGAAGTGTTTAAATATAAATTAATAACAAGAGAGAATAATAATTTTGAAAACCATAATAGAACGATAATAAATATATCATTACCCATTATTTAATATCAACACTCAAGATACACAGGGATAAAAAAATGACTAAGCATTATGTTGTAATCACAAGTTTATGTTGTTGGATTAACTCGTATTTGTTTAGTCCAATTAAAAGATTAATTATTGCTGGAGATACTTTATCAAGATTACCTCCATTTTTCTGAAAAAAAGAGCCTGTAACAAATATTGTGTAACTACCTATTACTGTAGCTGTGTTGTAATGAAATATTACGTTTTGTTAAACGTGTCAATATGAATCCCTCCTGATAATTTATGACGCTAAATATACAGACGATGGGATGCTGAAATCATAAATTTTTTTCGAGACCCACACCAAAAAATAAAGCAAATAACCCTGATGAATTAAATTAAAAAATTTGCCACAAAAAATAATCATTAGATTTGCAGCTGTTCCTTCATGAGCTTTAATTATTGTTAATCAGTTGTTAATTTATTATTGCTTAGCAATTTGATTAGCGCTATTAGAGCGCAAAGTAAAAAGGAGATTGTTATATGAAAACATTTACAACAAAATATAGTCTATTAATTTGTTTTTAAGCTTGCTGTCTTTTAACGTATTAGCAGAAGATGAGCGTGTGTTTAAAAATGGAGATTACTGGGAGGTATCATCAATTACAATCGTTGTTGGTCAATGGTTAAATTATGCAAAACATCTATCAACCAAATGGCGTGACTCACAAGAATTTGCTAAATCTAAAGACTGGATTAATGGCTACAAAGTTATAATCAACCAGTATCCTAGAGACTGCGAACCAGGCATGTATTTAATTACTATGCTTGAAGCAATGGCCACGAAAACACAAGAAGATGAACGATACAAATCCTATATGGAATGGTCTAAAAGTACGATAGCTAAAATAGAAGAAAGCAGCGGTGAACGTGTTGTCATGCATCATTTAAGCGGTGATTCTTTATTTCGTGAAGTCTCTTTTAGATAATCCATTAATGTTCATGGAATTTGTATTTATTTTGTAATTCATTCAACGGTCAATTTTCATTCGCAGCGGGCTGTTGCATATCATTTTTACGTTGTATTTTCAGTTGTACTTGCTCTTCACATTATATCGATACAATCAAATTTCTCAGTAGAATGATCCAAATATTCAGTCGTTTTGCATCGCTCTATAGCTCAATAAGCTGATGCCGATCTTGATAGTTTATTAATCTGCGGGTACCCATTTCATTTTGAAATGATATTACTGCAGTTTATCTTCACCATATCTAACCATGATGATGTGTAATTAGGTGACTTCATTTCTCTGCGCATTTGCCATTTACCTTGAATACCTTTTGCAGCCAGTGATAAAGAGTTAGGGCCAAAACGTTGGTTGATGCTGTCTAGTGCAGCCATAACACGAGGGTCACGCCCTTGTGATGAAAACATATCTCGTTGGTACATAGCGCCATCTACCAGCTCTATGGCTCCTACACCTGATTTATGAAATAACACACCAGGACGATATATTTGTTTTGCCGCAGCGCTGGCTGCAATGGCTAGATCTCGGCTATCTGCGGTAGCATCAAAAAAACCGTGATGTATATTGCGCCGATAAATTTGACCATCTGAAAATGGACTGGAATGAGCAAATGCCACCATCATTTTTATTAAGCTACCTTGTTTACGCGATTTTTTGGCTACTTTTTCACTGTGCATTACTAGGCTTTGTTCTAGTGATGCATAATCAGTGACTTTTTCACCAAATGCTCGGGTAGAGAATATTTGCTGTTTGGGGCTCTTTACTTCATCCCATGTCAAACATGGCTCACCTTGTAACTCCCTTACTGTGCGCTCAATATTGACTGAAAATTGCTGGCGCATTAACTTGGCTGGTTGTTGAGAAAGCTTCCACGCATTATCAATGGCCATAATTCTTAGTTTTTTACCTAAGCGACTACCGATACCCCACACATCTTCAATAGCCATTCCTTGCAGCACAGCCATTATGTTTTGTTTATCAATGACATTGACGCCACCTGTGTTCCTGTTTTTCTTTGCGAAATGGTTGGCCGCCTTAGCTAAGGTAGCCGTTGGTCCCATACCCACACACACTGGTAGCCTCACTTCTTGCCATATTACCCGCCTTATATCTTTTCCTAGGTGCCACCAGTTTTCTTTAGGCTGGGTTTGAAAGCGAAGAAATGATTCATCAATTGAGTAAATATGTTGCTCGGGTGAGTACCGACTGAGGATGTCCATTATTGATGCGGATAAGTCTGAATATAATTCATAGTTAGAACTGCGCACTATCACACCAGATGCTTCGACTTGTTTGCTAATTTTGAAGTACGGTTGAAACTTCACATTACCTAGTTTTGCTTTAGCTAACTTGCACATAGCCACGACACAACCATCATTGTTACTTAGCACAATAACGCCTGTTCGCCTGGCAAGTGGATCGAAAATTTTCTCGCAACTTGCATACATACTATTGACATCAACTAACGCAAACATTTTGCTAGCTTTGTTGATTGACGGTGATTTCTAACTGAGCGAATGACAATGCCTTCTTCTAAAAAGTCATCACCCTCTTTTAGATGATAAGTCTTGTAAATATCGCTTCCTGACAATAAACACTGTTTTTTACGCTCATAGAGTTTACACATGAAAACACCATTTAATGTAGCCACTATAATGTCCATGTTGGTCTGTCTGGCTGCTCGGTCAACGATTAACACATCACCATCGAATATGCCGTGGCTTGTCATACTATCCCCTACAGCAAGCCCTACAAATGTCGCAGTGGGGTGGTCAATGAGTATTTCATCGAGAGACATGGGCAGCGTTTGGTATTCTGACGCGGGCGACTCAAAACCGGTTATGCCAGCCTGAGCCTTGATCGGTATAATATTCATTACATCTCAATACTGTATATCTATACAGCATTATAGCGCGATCTATATGCTAAATAGCAAGCACATTCATTAATAGTTAGCGTGATTTTGAATTCATACTTCCTAAACGTTGTTTATTTTAATATTGCAATTTGCATATATATCGCTGAAAATGAGATGTGTAAATTCAAGGTGTGTAAGTAAAACGGCCGGGTAATCGGCAAGGAATGACAGGTAGATTGTTTTTTGTATTTTAACGACAAAATAATTGAATATTTTACATGCTTTTAATGGATCTAATTTTTTATTACACAAGTATAAGTATATGAACTAACAATAACGTTAGCCCTAAGAACTCGCCATAATAGCGAGTTTTTTGCATTTTAGGGGTAATGTAAAAGAGAATCATTATTATTTTCGTCTACCAATTAGGATATCAACTATGAACAATGTGAATCGCCGTGACTTTTTAAAAATATCAGGTTCATCTCTTATCGGATTGACTTTGGGTGGGGTGGCATTAAGTGCTAACGCACAAGAGCAAGTGGCGCTTGATGATCCAACAGCCGCTGCCCTTAAATATGTGCACACCTCAGAGGTTGAAGGCCAGTACTGCGACAATTGCCAATATATTCAAGGTGAAGAGGGTAAAGAGTGGCGCCCATGTGCCTTTTTCCCTGGAAAAGTTGTTAATGCCAAAGGCTGGTGTGCAGGTTGGATGAAGAAAGCAGGTTAATTATTGATTAGATTATCACTGTTGTTCTAATCAATTCCAACCAATGAGGGCTGCATCGTTATGCTGCCCTCATTAAACGCTAATAAATAATACAATCATAAAGCTGATTTTGCATCGTTGTTGATAATGTCTAAATTGTCTTACAAGCCAGTATGATACTGACTCACTGTTGACTCGGTCACCATAGCGTTTAAGGTCGCTTCTACTCTTGGATCACCAGCCAACAACTGTTCGAACTGGGTAATCAATGCCACCTTGTCTGGTGAAAGGTTATCACCAGCTCCAATGTTGGTTAAATCAATTAAAAAACCGTCAAATAAGTCAGCCAAATCATTTATCACCTGCATATTTAAAAACTGGTCCTGATTATAAATACTTGGGTAGCCCGCTTTTTGTTTATCAATCGCAAATGACACACCTTTTAGATTAGTAATTGTGGTTGATTTATCACATGAGAGCATACAACCATTATCTATTCTGGGTTTTTCACAGCCCACACTTTGCTGGAAGAAACATTGTCTGCTGGTCATTAATAAGATGGGATGATAAATGCTGTAAAATAATTTAAAGTTCGCAGGGCGGGCAATGTTTTTCATTTGTTGTTGGTTAAGCTCGTTAGATATAAAAGCGCCGCTGCAATCAAACTCTTCTTTCATGGCCATTAAGGCATAAGAATTGGTGGTATTCAAAAAGGGGCCTGCTATCCATTTAATCCCTAATTGATTGGCTCTGTAAGCGATACCTGTATTGTTTGTTACAATTAATGGCGGTGCTACCTGTTCTAAAATATTAATCGCCACATCATAATCTTTACCAATTAATACCGCAGGAAACCAAGGAATTAAACGCGGGTTTGCGGTTAAAAAAGTAATGTATCTAGTGCAGTCACGTTTATAGGCGTCGGGTAACTTAAAATAAATATCGGCAGTGGTGGCCTCGGTTAAATAAATGTCTGCCTCGTCACTGATTAATATGGACAGTTTGGCCTGGGTATCAGTTTGGCCTTCAGCCCCCTTGGCATGTCTGTCTAATGCTGGCAATTTTACAGGTGGTATCAATACCTTATCATTATTTAATAAACGGGCAGCTTCATTCTTTAGGGATGTTAGCTCGCTAAAAGGCACACTAAGTTCGGCGGACAAATACTGTAAATCGATTGTTTTAAGCACATATTCAGCATTGCCCAAACTTCTGAAACGTTTATCAAGGGTGAGTTGATCGATCCCATTGTGTTCGCTCTTGGTTAATAGGCTTTTGGATTGAAGTACAAATGATTTCGCTGGAGCTTTGGGTACGTTAAGCGCTTGGGTCTGCTGGGTAGATAATGCTTCAGTGTTATTTTCTGTGCTAACCGTTAGACTTAATGAACTGCCTGCTTCACCAGAAAAACGTAAGGTTAAAGGTACTTTATCGATACTTAAATATTGGATTTTGTCTTTTACCGCATCATTAATTTCGTTTTTTTCTTGATAAAGTGTGTGTTCGACTTCTTGAATTTGCACTACGGAAATTAGATTGTTGTCGGTAGTACTGCTGATTTTATCGATGGCATGATTTTTTGAATTATCACGGGGATTATCAATAAACATCGACTGATTTAAATCACCACGCAAAAAAGCATTTGAAAAGTCCCGATTAAATACTTTATAGAGGCGCTCACCGTCTTCAAGTAATTGACCTGTTTTGATAAAACCATCTATTTGCTTGCGAAAGCTATCTACCACTGTATGCACATAACTTGCGCCTTTTATTCGACCCTCTATTTTAAAAGAGGTCACGCCAGCTTCTATTAACGCAGGTAAATCAAAAAATGCAGAGTTATCTTTTATATTTAGCGGGAAATTATGACCTGTTGCTGTGGTTTCATATTCTTCACGGCAAGCCTGACTACAACGACCACGGTTACCTGAATTACCCACACTAGCTGAAGTGGAATAACATAAACCAGAGAAGGCAACACAAAGTGAGCCATGCACAAACACTTCAGTTAATATCTCGTGTTCGCGACTTACTGCGGTTAACTCAGTAATTTCCCTTAGGTTTAGCTCTCTGGATAAATTAACTCTTGAAGCGCCTAGTTTTTTAAGAAAACCAATTTGGCCTGCATTGTGGGTGGTGAGCTGTGTTGATGCATGGATATCTAAGCTAGGGAAATGTTTCTTGATCAGGTTAAACATACCAATATCTTGAACAATCACGCCATCTAGTGTGGTGTTCACCAGCTTACTTAATAACTTGGCTAGAGTGGTAAATTCCCGTTCTAAAATCACAATGTTTAAAGTCAGAAAAATTTCACATTGATACTGGTGAGCAAGTCGGATAACACCTACAAGTTCATCAAAAGAAATATTAGACGCACGATTACGGGCATTAAAGGTATCTAAACCGCAATAGACGGCATCCGCACCGGCAATAATGGCCGCTTTAATGGCATCAACATCACCGCCTGGGGCTAACAATTCAATTTTATGCTTCATGTAGATAATATATGGTCGGTTAATTTTAAAGCGAGGATATTACCCGTATATTTAGCCAAAGAATATCGATACAGTAGATTATTAGGGGTAAACACTGCAAAGTGCCCAGTTTAGCGAGTTAGTCAGTAAAAAATAGCGATAGATATAAACATGCCACTCTTTATACCACTGCCCATACTGTACTCATTACGAAATTGCCCTTATGCGATGCGAGCGAGGATAGGCATACATAAAGCCCAGCTTCAGATTGATTTAAGAGAGGTTAATCTCAAGCAAAAACCTGCTGAAATGATCGCAGCCTCCGCCAAAGGCACAGTGCCCATTTTAGTCTTAGATAACGAACAACCACCACCTACTGTAATTGACGAAAGTTTAGACGTGATGTTGTGGGCGCTGGCAAAAAACGACCCTGATAATTTGTTGCACCTGTTGGATCGAAGCGCGTTACCCAAGATGTTGGTGTTAATCAGACTATTTGATGATGAATTTAAAACCTGTTTAAACGCCTATAAGGCAGCCAAACGCTATCGTGAAGATAACGTCACCGAATACAGACTGGCCTGCGAGGTTTACATACAAGAATTAGAAAGTCGCTTGGCAGCTACCACAGCTCAACAACCCTTTCTTATGTCAGCCCAAGAAAGTTTGGCAGACATTGCGTTGTTACCCTTCATTCGTCAATTTGCCAAGGTAGAACGTCAATGGTATCAGCAATCGCCTTACCCAAAGGTTAGACAGTGGCTCAATTATTACCTGCAAAGTGCTATGTTTACAAAAGTGATGGCTAAGCATGATTTGTGGTTGAAGATGGGTGAATGAAAACTACCAAAATGTTGGTGGTAAATGCTTTTAGATGAAATAGTTTCACTATCAAATTTGACATATACAGAAATCAAAAGTGGGCAAATTATTAATATTTTCACCATAGAAAAAATGCAGATATGAGTAGATAGTGAATAAATTTAAATCCTAGAGCACACACAGGTAAAACGCTGACCCAGTTCTTTTTGTAAGGTTGTGACCACTTCAAATACTGATCGCAATTGGTCGTGCAATACAGGTGTGAGGTCTTTGGGAGAAATATAATTATCAAGTCTAATTCCCAGACTTATCTGGCGTTCCTAATGTTGAATGCGTAGGTATGAGATAAACTCAAAAGCTTCTAATAATTTGTCTAGACTTTGTTGGGTTATTGCGACCACAGTTGCTGTAAGTTTCAGACGTTTCAATGTATGTTCCTCACTCTGTCCGCTAGACAATATATAGAGTCTGGTCAAATCAACAATTGGTACTAGACCGTTATGTTTGAGAGCCAGTACATCTTTATTCTCTCTTTACTATTTAGAATAAACATCCTGACAAATCCAATCGGCGATTGAGAATCTTGTTAAATAAGCTGACTTTAAAAAGGTATCGCAATCAGCCGTTTGGGATGTAATCGTCAATCTCAATGATAGGCCGAGAAAAAACTAAATTATAAAACGCCAGCCAAATTAATGGCTGAACACATGGTAGCTATAGCGGCTTAGAGGTTATGCACTTCAAACTTGAATCTGCCAGTACTTTAGGTTCAGATTTAAATATCTACTGTCTGATATCATGTTTCTAGGCATCAATACTCTGAACCTCGTGGGGGGACTCGCTATTATTTCACCAGGACAATACACATAACCATAAGCATCTAAGCCATCTTTAACAAATTGCGCGATTTTCAGGAAATAATATATATGCGCTTGAATCGCTCAAGTGCAAGTATCAGTGCATTATATTGACAAATATTTTGTGAGGATACTTTGGTATCCAAACAAAGTGATATATTAATCGATATACGTGATGTGTATTTCTCTGAAGTTCCATATGCTGGAAAGCATAAACCGGAAAAAGACCCAGTTGACACTATCCATTACGGGGGCTAGCCCCCGAGATTTTCGCTCCGCTGGTTAAAGGTAATGGTTTAATGAGACGGTAGTCCCCAAAAGGTTTTGCAAGGACGCAGTGGTGATCCTATTTACATCACTTGCAATGATAATCAATCTCTTTGCTATGCTGGCAGCTCTGCTATTAGAGCTGTGTCACAACTTTTCGTTATTATTCATGCGACTTTATCAAACATAATTGTCTCAAATTTGTAAGCCTTTTAACTCAAACAAAAGTATACCACTTGAATAATTTCCCACACTAAATCAAATGATGGCTGAATAATTTAAGACAACTATCCATTGACACCCAGTAAATTACTGATGGTATTTAGTCATTCATTACGGATCAGTGACATATTTACTGGTCTAAATTAACGAAGGTTTATTCGTTCTATGGTTGAAGGGCTATATACTTTTTTTATTGTAAGAGTAAAATAATGGTGCAATGAGCTAACAAAAACTAAAACGTTTCGACTTTTTATGGACTAAAAACATGTCAGATCACTTCAAAATAACACCTCAGAATGCGATTTCCGATAGTGACATTGCAAGAGTTATTCCTTGTAAAAAGTTATCAATGAATGCCCCCATCAAATGGTTGGCGTTAGGTCTTAAGGACGCGAGTCGGGAGCCTGGGCTAACGCTTTTTTTTGGTCTTATATTTGCAGCTATACCTTGGCTAATTATTGAATTAGTGCAATTAACAGGTTGGCATTTAGTGATAATGCCTGCAATTGTTTGCTTTATGCTGATTGGACCATTTTTGGCAGCGTGTATGTACGATGTCAGTTGGGAACTAGAAAAAAACCACGAACCCACTTTACGTCATTGTGTAAAAACATTAAAACGCAACGCTCTAAATGAATGGGGCTTAGGTATTTTACTGATGTTATTAATGATTTTTTGGCTGCGCGTGGCTTCATTGATCCATGCCTTATATCCACAATTCATTGATAAAGATTTTATTAATCTTCTGCCATTTTTGGCGGTTGGCACGTTAGTTGGTGCCGCATTCACATTATTAGTTTTTTTTATTAGTGCGTTTACACAACCAATATTGATGGAACGAAAAGTTGATTTAGCTACCGCTTTGTTAACCAACATGAACGCAATATGGACTAATAAAGCTCCGATGATGTTATGGGCATTCATTATTTTAATGTCAGTAATTATCGGTTTTGCTACATGGTTTGTTGGTTTTATTTTCCTGATGCCGCTTATTGGGTATGCAACTTGGCACGGTTATATAGATACAATAGAAATTAAAAGGGTACGAACCTTCGAATAGTTAAGTTTTTCTATACAGTATTAAAGCAATAAAAAAGCCTCATAATGAATCATCATGAGGCTTTTTTATGTTGTAGCTTATCGTGGTAGTTTAGAAACTGGGCTTTCTTCTAAAATTTTCTTAGCCCAAAAAGCCTTGACTGAAAAGTCAGACTTTTTAACTTTCTTTTTAACCGGTACCTTAGCTGCCTTTTTCGGCATGGGTTTTTTAGGTTTTTCAACGGCTGCTGTGGCTTCTTTTGCTGGAGTTGAAGTGCCTAATTCAGCAATCATTGCATTCAAATTGGCCAAACGAATATTTTTACCACCATCAACACTATACCAGCCACCTTTTGCTTCGATTGTGGGAGCATTACCATTTGCTGCAGTATAAGCTTCAGTAAAAGCCGCTATTACTTGATCTTTATCCAATTTACTCATAATCAGGTCTTTGCCTTTTATATGTTTATTTTCAGAATGTGAGCAGGTTTTATACCTTTTTTTATTTATAATGTCTAATTTTACAAAATCAGTTGTATGTAAATCAGTAGGAACAACAATGTCAGTATCAAATATTCAGTTATTAGAATTACTTAATTCGTTATTAAAGCCAGAAATGGTAAATGATTATTGCCCTAATGGTTTGCAAATAGAAGGCAAAAGGAAGGTGACTAAGTTAGTCACGGGCGTGACTGCTTCTCAGGCACTAATCGACCACGCAGTATCAATTAATGCAGATGCTATTTTGGTACATCATGGCTATTTCTGGAAAAATGAGTCGCCTTGTATAACAGGCATGAAGAGAGAACGAATACATACTTTATTGCAGCACAATATAAATCTTTATGCCTATCATTTACCTTTGGATATTCACCCATCACTTGGTAATAACGCTCAATTAGCTAAATTATTAGGTATTGTGGATATCGCACCGTTAGAAAAAAACAACCCTCAGTCTGTGGTTATGCAAGGTAGGTTTGAAGGTGGTATTCACCCGACTCGCTTGAATGACTTGATAAGTAATATGTTAATTAAAACACCGTTACACGAGCCAGCGAGAAAAACTAAAATTGAAACAGTTGCCTGGTGTACAGGTGGCGGACAAGGTTATATCGATTTAGCCGCTGAAAGAGGTATTGATGCTTACATCACCGGTGAGGTATCAGAACAAACTATTCATACTGCGAGGGAAATGGACATTCATTTTTATGCTGCAGGACATCATGCAACCGAACGTTATGGTGTAAAAGCGTTAGGTGAGTATATTCAACAAAAATTAGAAATTGAGGTTGTCTTTGTTGACATCGATAATCCAGCATGAGGCAGATTTGATAAATGGATAATGATGGGCAAGACCAAAGTTTTGATAAATTTGCAGATAAATTCGAAAAAAACATTTATGGCTCCACAAAAGGCCAATTACGCCATGAGTTGCTAGTACATTATTTGCACGACTGCATACCTCTAAATACTCAGCCATTAGAAGTCTTGGATGCAGGAGGGGGCACTGGTGTAATGTCTCAGGTCATGCTTAATTTAAACCACAAGGTAACTTTATCTGATATCTCTTCAGAAGTATTATCTTTGGCTAAGGGTAAGTTAGGTAAAAATATCAATCTTGATGTTCAAAATAAGGCTATATTGTCGTTAAGCACTAAAAAACAATATGATTTGGTTGTCTGTCATGCAGTTTTAGAGTGGATACAAAATCCATTCGAAGTGATATGTAAATTAGTGGATTTAGTTAAACCAGGTGGCTATCTATCCCTGAGTTTCTTTAACTATGATGCTCAGTTATTTGGAAATATGTTGTATGGTAATTTTGATTATGTCGAACAGGGCATGACCGCTAAAAATATTGTGCGGTTGAGCCCTAATAACCCACAAAAACCTAAAATTATTTTATCTCAACTTGAAAACCTACCTGTAAAGATCATAAAAAAGGCGGGTATACGTTGTTTTCACGATTATTTAAAACAAACTGAGAAACAAACCAGCGAATATGACCAACTTAAACAATTAGAGATAAAATATGGCTCAACTGAGCCATATTTATGGTTGGGTAAATATTTTTTAGTTATTGCCCAAAAAGATTTATGATTATGATTTGAATTATTCAGATAATAATTTTTCAATATCCTTGATCATTTCTGCAGGCTTAGTGGTAGACGCATAACGTTTGGTCACTTCTCCTTGTTTGTTGACTAAAAACTTGGTGAAGTTCCATTTGACACTTTTGCTACCCATCACTCCAGGCGCCGCTTCCTTTAAATATTGATATACTGGGGCTGTGTTTGAACCATTCACCTCAATCTTCTTAAACAAAGGAAAATTGACATTGAAGTTCAGACTACAAAATTCTTGGATTTCGGCATCTTCTCCAGGCTCTTGATGACCAAATTGGTCACATGGAAAGCCAAGCACTTCTAAACCTTGTGGTTCAAATTGTTTATATAGGCTCTGTAGACCATCATATTGTGGTGTAAAGCCACACTTACTTGCGGTGTTGACTATTAATAATACTTTGCCTTTATAGTCATTGAAATTTATATTTTCACCATTATTTAATATGGCCTCAAACTGATATATGGTATCCGACATAATCATTCTCTTTATTACACGTGTTATCTATATTGTCATTATCTAGCTGGTTTCAACTACTGAAGTCAATAATTTAAAATTAAGGTAAATCCTGATGAAGGAAAGTAAATTGGTACAAAAAATAGCGTTTATTGGTTTAGGTGTCATGGGGTACCCTATGGCAGGACATTGTAAAAAATCAGGTCATGAAGTTACAGTATTTAATCGCACTACAAATAAAGCCCAAGCTTGGGTTAACGAATTTTCGGGAAACATGGTCGCCTCTCCTAAATTGGCTGCAGAACAAGCCGATATAATTTTGTTATGTGTTGGCAACGATGATGATCTCCGTTCCGTTATGTTAGGGGAACATGGCGTACTTGCAGGTGTTAACGCTGGAGATATCATAGTAGATCATACTACCGCATCAGCAGAAGTAGCTCGAGAGATGGAAATAGTCTGTTCAGACTTGGGTGTTGGGTTTTTAGATGCGCCAGTATCTGGTGGGCAAGCAGGCGCTGAAAATGGACAATTGACTGTTATGGTAGGTGGGGAAAAAATCCATTATAGTTCAGTTGAATCTATAATAGGTTGTTATGCTAAGTTCAGTCAATTACTTGGTGCTGCAGGGAGCGGTCAACTGGCTAAAATGATGAATCAAATCTGTATTGCTGGTGCAGTCCAAGGATTATCAGAGGCACTCAGTTTTGGAAAAAATGCTGGTTTAGATTGCCGTGCAGTAGTTGATGTTATTTCTAAAGGCGCTGCACAGTCGTGGCAAATGGAGAATCGTTTTGAAACGATGTTAGCAGGTAAATTTGAGTTTGGCTTTGCTGTTGATTGGATGCGTAAAGACTTGGATATTGCATTGAATGAAGCAAAGAAAAACGGCTCCTCGCTGCCATTAACTGCTTTAGTCGATCAGTTTTATGCTGATGTACAGAAAAACGGAGGAGGGCGATGGGATACTTCTAGTCTGTTTACAAGATTGTAATATTAAAAGTACACAACTATTTGAGTGGTTCAACATGCCACTGATATCCGAGGTAACGAATTTTTGCAGTGTCGTATTCTCTATCAGCTCGCCAAATGCGGTTATTTAATTTGACCACTACACCAGGATAAAGGCGCTTATTGGCGATGAGTTGTATGTCAGTTTGATACTGCTCTTTGGCCATCTGCATTTCATAAGATTTTTTTTCAAGCCTATCCACCAATTTTTTTTCCCTTTGAAACAATTGGTTGGCATCATCAACTCGTCCCTTCATATCTTTTGGAATAGGCTTAGAGTTAAGTAAATTGATACGCTCCAGATGCCTATTATTATTTTGTTTTACTTTCTTTAAAAGTTCGTCTAGTGAGTCTTTGCGATCAGATAAAATATTAAAACCTTCACTGTAATCGATACTTAAACTACTGCCTGAAACAGCACCTATAGTACCTGCAGTAAATGAATCTTGACATATAACTGTGCAAGCGAAAATATTTCCATTAGGTTTGTCAATAGCACCTATAGTTACTTTTCCTCGGCAGTGAATTCGACTGTATGCTAGTTGTCTTCCAATGGTGACATTGCCATTGCAATTAATGTCTAAGCCTTGACCATTCTGAACATGAATATTACCTTTTGAAGTTAAACTGGTACTATATTCAGTTGTGTTTTCATTGACTTTCCCCATGGCGCTTTCAGTAATAATAATATCCCCACCTGCATGAATAATCGCAGATTCTACAAAGCCATTGACAGTGACATCTCCAGTTGCATGAATTTCCATTTTTTCATTCACGTCACCACTGACTAAAACTGAGCCATCATAATTAATGTTGCCGCTACCTATGTTGACACCTTCGCATACATAAATATTGTCGACACTCATTATTTCATCTGTAAATTTGGGCATGCCGAAAATATCTGCCACCAACAAATTTTTATCACCATCACTGATAACAGTGCCATCACCAGGTTTAAATTTAATCCATTCACCTTTTGTTGCAACTATAATATCCCCACCCACTGAAAATCCATTTCTGCCTTTAGTCGGTGGCATTCTGCGAAGAAGTTCGGCTCCCTTTTGTACGCATATAATCGCTCCTAAGTTACGCATATCTACACGCTCAGAACCCACTGTTTGTGGTTTTAAAATTCTATCTACGGCGTTTTCGACAAGCGGTTTCAATCTAGACGATTTGCCATCTCTAGGTGCTAAACCTTTAGCTATAAGTTCTTCAAATACTTCACCTGGAAAACCCTGTGCAGTTTGCTTCACCAAACTTGTTAAACGTTTTTTACTGATACCGCGTTTTACACCGACTGAATTTAATTTTTCTAATAATGACTTAACTGATGGGACTTTACCTGCGTGGCCTACAGTTGTTGTCAAATAAGCAGATAATTGGTCTTCTTCGATTTTAAAATTTATTTTGGTATCTCTGCGTTCACCAATTTGATGTTCTATGGGAGTGGACTTGTTACGTGTTGTTATTGATTTATAACTATCTACTGCGTCAATAATACTTTCATCAAATATAAAAAAATGTTTAAACCTGCTTTTTTGAACAATATCTAAAATAAATTTAGCTTCAACCTTATCTCTGGCAAGATCAGGAGCAATATTTAATACTAAATATTGGTCTGTTTCATCAATTTTTAATGTCATGCCTAGCATACTAATTGCCTTTAATTACGTCACATAAATTAATGTGGATTTAAGTCAGTCTAAATATCTATTTTATATCGACTTATTATTGGTTTATATTAACAGATAATTTCTGGTTACATCTAAACCATAAATCAAAAAAATGTCCAATCTTTAAAAACCGATTGTTGTATCGTTATAAACTCTGCGCATAGTTGTAAAGAGATTTTAATATGGCCAATTTATCAGGGTTTCGAGAATATTCGATACTCAATTGTTCGAGTTGCAATAAAAATTCTGGCATTTTAATACTCGCAGGCGACTCATCGTCAAAAAATTTAAAATGTCTATAACGTTGCCATCGTTCAATCTCTAGTTCTGATAACGACTGAGGTACACTCCTAGCTCGGTATCTAAACAATAACGTATGCAAACGATCGTCTTCAAATGGCAAGCAAAGCTCAGTTAATCTTGTTACATCAGATTTAATAATTTGGTTCATAAGCTCCTTGTCGCTTGACGAAAAGAAACCGCCTGAATACAACGCGTATTCAGGGTCTAGAGAATTAGGGCGTTCTTGATGAGCGTATACCTCTTGTAATTTATCGATAAAATGCAGGTTGTCTTTAATCTTCTGTAAGTTTTGTAAACAACGTTCCCTGTCGATCCCCAAACGCTTGGCATTTTCAGTGCTAAGAGTTTTAGCTGGGGCCAAGACTGGGCATTTATTAATATGTAGGAGCTTGATGGGCAAACGTTGTTCATTTTCTTCTAACATTGAATTTGGTGTGTATAATTTTTCTTTTATTTCATTAGCTGAAAGTGTAAAAAGTGGACTTGGATCAAGAGCTAAATTTAGAGTAATCACTGCATTTTTATTTGATGGATGCATCCCTACAGGGACTATCCAAGAACAGCAACCATGAACAGAGGGGATTTTTGAGGATATGTGAACCAGTGGTGTTAATTTTTTACAATTGATTTGTTCTAATACCTTTTTCTTGTTTCTTAAGCTAAATAGATAATCAAATAGTTTGGGTTGGCGTTCTTTAATCAACTTGGCAACAGCGATTGTGGCATATACATCAGACATAGCATCGTGTGCACCTTGATGTTGAATACCATTGGCTTTGGTCAAGTCCTGTAATTTAAAACTGGGTGTTCCTTCTTTATTTAATGGCCAATTAATGCCTTCAGGTCTTAAAGCGTAACAAGCTCTGGCCAAGTCAATAATGTCCCAACGACTATTTCCATTTTGCCATTCTCTTAAATAAGGGTCATAAAAGTTTCGATACAAGGTATAGCGAGTAATTTCGTCATCAAAGCGTATATTATTGAATCCCGCAACACAGGTATTGGGCTGTAAGAACTCTTCAAGGATCTTTGCGATAAAATCCCTTTCCGTGAGTCCTTCTTTTAAAGATCGTTGTGGGGTGATGCCGGTAACTAAACAAGCTTGAGGAACTGGGAGGCAATCATTAGCAATTTGGCTAAAAATCATCAACGGTTCACTTATTATATTTAAGTCTAAATCTGTTCGTATACCGGCAAACTGACATGGGAAATCTTTTTGAGGATTAGCTCCCCAGGTTTCATAATCGTGCCAATAAATGCTTGCTGAATTCACACTGCTGCCTTTTTAAGTTAATTCGATTATTAAATTAAGATGATTTTTTTGATAGTGCTAAAAGCCTTACTTCTCCCTGTAGGTTCAAAACAGTGATGAACAATATTATATTTTAACCATATTTATCAGATATTGTTATGTCTTAAGACAACCTTTATCCATGAAGATACAGAATTTTTTTATTAAAAAAATACAGAATCACAGTGGTTCCCTAAAAGTGCCACGATATGTGAATTCACGAACAGTCACATTCACCAGTGATATGCATGTAGCAAAAGCGGTTGAATGGTTATTAAAGAATAAACAACTGGCGGGCCAGTTATCAATAACAAATTGAGTGTTTTTGTCTAAACAAGATTGTCTGGTGAAGATGATTGAATCTAGTTACTTCCGAGAACAATTGTAGCTTGTTAAAGACATAATGAAATTGAAGTATCGAAGACCAAACAATACACATTATTCACTGTAATAGCGCAAAATGATAAAAAAACAAAAAATATCCCATTGTTGATGATGGTTATCTGCTTGGCACAATTAATCGTTCAACTTTGCAGCACTGTATAGATTTGGATCTTATTTATGGTTCCAAGTTATGAGCTAGCTAAGTCATATTTGTTGAGTAATATTTCTGGTATTTGCTCTGCTCATCTTCTAGGATCGTTTATTAATTTTCATAAATGCAATAGAGCAGTCGTCATTGTCTTCAGCACAATCCAATCCAGAAATTAGCGTAAAACAACTTTCTAGTGATATCGCATCTTGTATGTCTAAAGACAAATTTAGACTTTTATCCCGTTTGCGTAAATTTCACAATCTAACTGCAGATAAAAAACAAGAGTTTTTAGTCAAATTACAACATGATGTAGAGAAATCAACTCAAATCTATCCTACTAGACTAGCGCAACGTCCAGCCATTGATTTTCCTTCTTTACCCGTTTGTGAAAGAAAAGATGAAATAGCAGAGGCTATTGCTAACAATCAAGTAGTCATCATTGCAGGTGAAACAGGCTCAGGGAAAACCACACAAATACCCAAAATATGTTTAGAACTAGGTAGAGGGATTGGCGGTTTGATTGGTCATACTCAGCCTAGACGTCTGGCTGCTAGAACTGTGGCCAACCGAATTGCTGAAGAGTTGAAGACCCCGCTAGGGCAACAAGTGGGGTTTAAAATTAGATTTTCAGATCATGTATCTGATAGTACCTACATCAAATTGATGACAGACGGTATTTTGTTAGCTGAAATCCAACGAGATAGGTTTTTAAGTCAATACGATACGATCATCATAGATGAAGCACATGAGCGTAGTTTAAATATTGATTTTATTTTGGGTTATCTAAAACAACTTTTGCCTAGACGTCCCGAGCTCAAACTGATTATTACTTCAGCAACGATTGATCCATTACGTTTTTCTAAACATTTTAACGATGCACCGGTGATTGAAGTCAGTGGCAGAACTTACCCTGTAGAAATCCGCTACCGTGAAACTGAAAGCAGCGATTACGACCAGATTCAATCAATTACTGAAGCCGTCAATGAACTTCTGACTGAAGCCGGTGGAGATATTTTAGTGTTTTTGAGCGGAGAACGTGAAATTCGCGATACTGCTGATGCACTAAACAAACAACAATATCGCAATACAGAAGTGTTACCACTGTATTCAAGGTTGAGTAACAGCGAACAAAACAAAGTTTTTTCTGCCCACTCCTCGAGGCGAATTGTACTTGCCACTAACGTTGCTGAAACTTCACTCACTGTTCCAGGCATTAAGTATGTCATAGACCCTGGTACGGCTCGAGTTTCGCGCTATAGCGTGCGTAGTAAAGTGCAACGTTTGCCTATTGAAGCTATTTCACAGGCGTCAGCTAATCAAAGGGCAGGGCGCTGTGGTCGTGTATCTGATGGTATTTGTATCCGCTTGTATTCAGAAGATGATTTTTTATCTAGAGATGTGTTTACTGATCCAGAGATATTACGCACCAATTTGGCTTCTGTTATTTTGCAAATGATGTCGCTGGGACTAGGAAAAGTCGATGATTTTCCTTTTGTAGAGCCACCTGATTCCAGAAGTATTAATGATGGCTTTAAATTACTCGAAGAGTTAGGTGCCATCGATAACAAACTGGGACGTCAAGGATTAACTCATCAAGGTAGACAACTAGCCAGACTTCCCATTGATCCCAGATACGCACGAATGGTGGTTGAATCAGCTAAACAAAATTGCTTAAGTGAAGTACTGATTATTGCTGCGGGACTGAGTATTCAAGATCCTAAGGAAAGGCCCCAAGATAAAAAACAACAAGCTGATCAAATGCATGAAGATTTTACTAATAAAGAGTCTGATTTTCTGGGTTATTTCCAGCTTTGGCAGGGATTCAAAGAACAACAACAAGCTTTGTCATCGAGCCAATTACGTAATTGGTGTAAGAAACACTTTATCAATTTTATGCGTATGCGTGAATGGCAAGATATTGTCAGCCAGCTTAAAAAATCAGTAGCCGAGTTAGGTTTTGGTATTACCTCTCAACAAGCAGAGTATCAAGCTATCCATCAGTCTATTGCCTCAGGTCTGTTATCCCATTTAGGCAATAAAGATACAGACCGTGAATACTTGGGTGCTCGCAATAGTCGTTTTAAGATTTTTCCCGGTTCTGGCTTAGCTAAGTCTCAACCTAAATGGATTATGGTGGCTGAGTTAGTTGAAACAGCGCATTTGTTTGGTCGAGTGGCAGCTAAAATCGAACCAGAGTGGATTGAACCGTTGGCTCAACACTTAATCAAAACAGAATACTCCGAGCCACACTGGTCAAAAAAACAAGGCGTCGTTCAGGCTTTTGAAAAAGTGAGTTTGTATGGGTTGATATTGATTAACCAAAGGCGAAAAAATTATAGCCAGATTGACCCGGAGATAAGTAGAAATATATTTATACGTGAAGCGTTAGTCAATATGGAGACTAAATTAAACTTTGCCTTTTTGTCATTTAATCAGAAAATGATAGAGAATATTGAAGTTTTAGAAGACAAAAGTCGAAGACGTGATCTCCTAGTAGACGAAGATACCTTAGTTGATTTTTATAGTGACAAAATTCCAAACCATATATGTTCTGAAGTCAATTTTAAGAAATGGTGGAAGAAACAATCTGTTGAAAACCCTGACGTGCTTAATTTTGATCCTAAAGCATTGCTAAAGAAAGATACCGGACATATCGACGCTTTGTCATTCCCAGAAACTTTTAGACAAAACAACCTTACACTAGGATTAAATTACCATTTCGATCCAAAAGATGAGGACGACGGTGTCAGTTTGATGGTGCCTTTAGCACTGCTTAATCAAGTGAATACTTTAGGTCTAGATTGGCTGATACCGGGGTTACGTCATGAACTTATTGTGGCTTTAATCAAGGCTTTGCCAAAATCTTTAAGACGAAATTTTGTGCCAGCACCCAATTATGCAGATGCTTGTTTGTCGGATATGCCGCAAACAGATAAGCAAGGTAATCCTATAGGATTTTTAAGCGCTTTATCATCAAAATTGAAACGTATGACTGGTCGTGATCTTGAACTAAGTGAATGGCAAATTGATAAATTGCCGCAACACTTAATGTTTAATATTAAAGTAATAGATCAACATGCCAAGTTAATTGCGCAAGGTAGAGACTTGTTTGCGCTGCAACAAAAACTTCAAGGAAAAGTGAAACAAAACTTACAGTCAGTAGCCACACCTGAACTTGAGAAAACTGGTTTAGTTACTTGGGAAATTGATACGTTACCAAATGAGTTTATCAACAAAACAGGTGGCTATGAAATTAAGGCCTATCCAGCGTTAGTGAATGAAGGTAAAACGGTGGCCGTTAAATTATTCGATCAACCACATATGGCCCAAGCATCACACAAGCTAGGATTGCGCAAATTGATTATTTTAGGGATCCCATCACCGGTTAAATATTTACAGGATAAATTGCCTAATAAAGCCAAATTAGGGCTGTATTTTAATCCATTCGGACAAATTAAAGCATTAATTGACGACTGTATAGATGCTGGAGTCGATCAGCTTATTAATCAATATTCTCATCAAAACAACAGTGATATCCGTGAAAAAATTCATTTTGATTCATGCTGTAATTTTGTCAGACAAGAAATTAACGATACTGTTTTGAATATTGCTCAGCAAGTAGAAGTGGGTCTGACTATTGCTCATGAAATCAAGAAAAAGATGAAAGGCAGTGTGCCACTGAATCTAATTTACGCTCATGGGCATATCAAAGGTCAGCTCGACTCGCTGGTTTACAAAGGTTTTGTGGCTGATGTAGGCGCGCACAAACTGGTTGATTGGCAACGATATATTAAGGCAATTTTTAAAAGGTTAGAAAAAGTTGCCATAGATCCAACCAAAGATAAATTACATCAGCTTAATCTAGAAAAAGCAGAACAAGCATATCAGACCAAATGTAATAAAATTTCTGCTAATCAGCCTATACCCAAGGAGTTACAAGAAGTACGCTGGTTATTACATGAATTACAGGTGTCATTCTTTGCTCAACAACTAGGTACGTCAGCGCCAATTTCAGTCAAACGGATACTGAATTATTTGGATTCTATTTAATATGCGTTGACATTGTTTTCAGAGCATTTTATAAACAGGTTAGTATTTAAAGAGCAAAAGGAATTGTATGATAGGCTATGATGATAATCGCAATTTTTTCCGGATGATGGTTAATTCTGTATGTGAACTTAAGATAGTGGACGAAGAATCTTCACGCAGTCTTCAGGCAGTTTGTAGGGATATAAGCGCAACTGGAATGTCTCTTGAAATAGAGGAAAGCACGGTTGAAATGGGCACCAAATTGAACGTTTATATTGAATCCACTAATTCACAAATCCCTTCATTTACTGCCGATACCAAAGTTGTGCGCTGTGATGCGATTGATGACAACTCATGCACAGTAGGTGTTGAAATCTTTGAATTGAAATAAGCGACGTTTAGCCGCTTAATTTCTTTCTCGAGTATGAGATATACTGTCTACAGGTCCACCTATAGTACCCTACACACTAATCCTTTTAAGTAAAATCCTTCTGGGTAATTACTCCCAACCGGGTGATCGGCTGCTTGTCCTAGCCTTTCGATAATTTGTACAGTTCTGCCTGCATCCAGAGCCGCGTCTGCCACCACTTTTTGAAATAAATCAAAAGACAATAACCCTGAGCAACTAAAAGTACATAAAATCCCACCTGGCTGCATAATTTGCATGGCTAACATATTGATGTCTTTATACCCACGACAGGCACGAACTAACGATGCTTTAGAATCTACAAATTTAGGTGGGTCAAGAATAATTTGGTCGAAATGTCTTCCCTGTTGTTTAAAGTCACGTAGTGCTTGGAATACATCAGCATTTATAAACTCACATTTATCTGTATCTAAATTATTTATCTCAATATTTCTTTTTGCAGTGGTTAAAGCTAAGTCTGAAACATCTATACTTGTCACCGACTTAGCGCCACTAGCCAAGGCATAACTTCCAAATGTGCCGGTGTAACAAAAACAATTGAGTAAAGTTTTATTCTCTACGTATTTTGCCGCAATGGCACGATTGTCTCTTTGATCAAGATAAAAACCAGTTTTATGTCCGACTTTGACGTTGACTATGATTTTCACACCGTTTTCTTCAATCACTACTTCTTCTGGAACCTCTCCATGTAATACCTGAGTAATTTGTTCTAAGCCTTCTTTCTTTCGTATCGCCACATCACTGCGTTCATAAATAGAACACTCTGGAAATTCTTTCTTCAATGCCCAAACAATTTTGTCGCGATGTTTTTCAGCTCCGGCTGATAACAACTGACAAACCAATACATCAGCATATCTATCAATGGTGACTCCAGGGAGTCCGTCTGATTCTGCAGCAATAAGTCTATAACCAGTTAATCCATGACGTTTGATTAAATCTTCTCTTGAGGCATGGGCTGTAGCAATACGCCTTTGAAAAAAACCATTATCGATACTTTCATCTTGTTCAAACGTCCAAATTCGAACTTGAATCTGCGACTCTGGAGACCAAGCTCCTCGGCCTAAAAACTTACCATCATGGGATAATACGTCTACGGTTTCTCCCATATTGGTTCTGCCTATGGTTTTTTCTATCGCACGAGAAAATATCCAAGGGTGTTTACGTAATAAAGACTTTTCACGACCAGGCTGCAAAATGACGCTAGATGACATAGGATAACTTTTAAGAGTAATTTGATTTAATTGTACATGAGGGTAAGCCTTTGCTAAACAGAATTTCTAATCCAAAAAAAGATTTAACACTATGAGCCGCTTCATGCAGTTTATAAAACACGAAAACGGTTGTGCACCTGACTCATTAGAAGTTTGTCAGACTGACATGCCTTCGTTGTCATCTGGACAGGTACTAGTAAAAGTGGCATGTTTTGGTTTGAATCGAGCCGATACCCTGCAAAGGCAGGGTAAATATCCTGCTCCAGCAGGTGAAAGCGATATTCTAGGTTTAGAAGTGAGCGGTGAGATAATTCAATTCCATCCAGAACAAATGAGCCCTCAACAGGTTAAAAATCAACCTTTTGCACTTGGTGATAAGGTGTTCGGTTTAGTGGCAGGTGGGGGGTATGCCGAGTATGTGGCAGTGCATAGTCAACATCTGATGCCAGTACCTATAAACATGGATATGCCTCAAGCGGCAGGTATAGCAGAATGTTTTCTGACAGCATACCAAGCCATGTTTATTGAAAATGATTTACAACCAAAACAGCATGTATTGATCCATGCAGGAGCCAGTGGTGTTGGACTTGCCGCTATTCAGTTAGCCAAACGACGTGGCTGTGCTGTAGCGGTAACAGCATCAAGTCAGGCTAAATTAGACTTATGTAAACAGCTAGGAGCAGATCTGGTTATTAATTATCAACAACAAGACTTTGCAGTTGAAATAGCCAAACATTGGCAAGGTTGTGATTTGATTATTGATTTTGTTGCTGGTGATTATCTGAATCGAAACCTTAAATTGCTTAATATTGATGGCAGTGTACTTTATTTAGCCATGCTGGCTGGCCGTTATGCGGATAAATTAGATATGGCAATGATGTTGGGTAAACGGGCAACAATCAAAGGGTCAACGTTGAGAAGTCGCGATGATCACTATAAAGCTCACCTTATAAAAGAATTTAGCCAGACATGTTTAGCCGATTTTGATAACCGCACGTTAGTGCCTAATATTGATACTGAATTTGCTGCCAAAAATGTCGGTAAAGCCCATCTTAGAATAGAGAATAACGATACTATGGGTAAGTTGATTGGTTGTTGGTGATCTAAATCTTCTTATTGCTTGTGTTGGATTGTGTTTAACAATATTTTTGCAACGCATAAACAATATTCCATGGGCACATATGTAAACCATTTCGTGCCTCTGAGGATAATCTAAAGGACAGGTATTGGCATTAACACCTACTTTGTCACAATATATTTTAAATATCACTTTATTTATCTTATCGGCCTATGCACCAATTTTTTATTCAATTATAATAATTACCTGACATTTGTGTCAGGTTTTGTTGTGAATAGAGCCCGTCACGATTTCTTCTTTTATCTATACAAATAAAATTGAAAACCATCATGCTATCGAAATAGGAAATTTTAAATGATTGAAAATACCCAACAGCAAAACAAACTAGCTGGTAAAGATGCTGAGCTAGAGTTGAGGTTAAAAACCTATTTTGTTGATTTAGCCAGCGAACGTGTTGGCGGCGAAACGTTGTCTTGCAGTGATGATTTTTTTGCCGAGATGGAAAACTTACTTAAATCTGGCCGTGGTATTTTTATAGACGATAAATACACACAACGTGGTAAATGGATGGACGGTTGGGAGTCTCGCCGCAGTTATGGTAGAAACAATGGTCGTGAATTTGATTGGTGTATTATTCGCCTGGGTATCAGTGGCGTAATACATGGAGTCGATATTGATACCAATTACTTTCGTGGTAATGCCCCCCAAACGGTTTCAGTTGAAGCGTGTGTCAGTGTCCAGCAACCAAATGAAAATACTGTTTGGCACACAGTGTTAGCCGAAAATGAAGTGTCAGCCCATAGTCAAAATATATTTGAAATTTCCAATTCCCAATCTTGGACTCATATTCGATTAAATATGTTTCCCGATGGTGGCATAGCGCGATTACGTGTTTACGGCGAAGCCGATGTGAATTGGAAAAACTTTGTAGATGATGAACTGATTGATTTAGCGTCTATTAAGAACGGTGCAAAAGCTTTGTTAGTAAGCGATATGTTTTTCAGCGATAAAAACAATTTGATCATGCCTGGTCGAGGCAAAGATATGGGGGATGGGTGGGAAACAAAACGTCGTCGTGATCCGGGGCCGGATTGGTCAATTGTTAAATTAGCAGCACCAGGGAGCGTCGAAAAAGTGATTGTCGATACTTGTCACTTTAAAGGTAACTTTCCAGACACTTTTAAGCTAGAAGGTATTAATACCAGTAGTGACAATTTTAATGATGCTAATGCAGAGTTAGATTGGCAACCCATTATTCCTCAACTTAAGTTGTATGCTCATCGCGAGCATCTATTTATTAATGAAATAGTGGCTGAAACATTACAACAATTTACCCACGTTAAATTAAGTATTTTCCCAGATGGTGGTATATCTAGATTGCGTGTATTGGGTAAACGTACGTCACGCTTGATTACTGAATAGCAACGGGATAATACCTTGATGACAACTAGCAAAATAATAATACCTAAAGCACTCACCCGCGAAAATTTCGCATCATTTGGTGATGTAATAGAAGTGAATGACAAGGCCAAAAATTTCAGTATTAACGAGGGATTTACTCAACGTTATCATGATTTAGCAGATGTTGATGTGACCCAAGAAAACGGCCGTACTTTGATTAATATTTTTCGTTCAACACCACTTGAACAGCCTGTTAGTATAAAGATGATGGAGCGTCATCCATTATCTAGTCAAGCATTTATACCGATGGGACCACAACCTTTTTTAGTCGTTGTTGCTCCTAAAGGGGAAATGGATATTACAAAAATTGAAGTGTTTTTGGCTTCATCACATCAAGGCGTAAATTATCATAAAGGTACTTGGCATCACTACTGCTTGGCGTTACACCAAGTCAGTGATTTTATAGTGGTTGATCGCGGTGGGGCTGGAGATAACTGCGACGTGATTAATTTAGACGGTTCACTCGTTATAGCCCAGTGTTAACGCAAACAGTAAATGTTAATCCAACACAATGCAGCCACAACTATCGATCTATTTGAAACGTTATAGGAAACACAATGTATAAACGATTTAATGAACATGGCTATAAAGTTGCCCATTGTCTTCACACTTTTATCAACCATGAGGTCCTTCCTGGTTTACGTATTAATCAACAAGACTTCTGGCTGGCAGTGGCGGATGTACTTAATGAGTTTATTCCAAGAAACCAAGCATTGTTAAATGCCCGAGTCGTATTACAAGCCAAAATTGATAACTGGCATTTGAGCAATGCAAACAGGGCTTTTTCACAACAAGCATACCAACAGTTTCTGACCGAAATAGGCTACCTTGTACCTGAACAAGGTGATTTTCAAATCAGCACTGAAAATGTTGACCCAGAAGTTGCCTTAATAGCAGGACCTCAGTTAGTTGTGCCATTAATGAATGCTCGATTTGCACTTAACGCAGCCAATGCTAGGTGGGGTAGTTTGTATGATGCGCTATATGGCTCTGATGTTATTGTTGATGATCTTAAACAAGAAAAAATAGCAGGTTATGACCCAATTCGTGGTCAAAAAGTGCAAACATTTGCACGTGATTTTTTGGATATATCTTTGCCTTTAATAAATGGCAGTCATCATGATGCAGTCAACTATAAAGTCGATAACCAACAGCTTATTATTACTTTAAATACTGGTGACCAAGTTAGTTTAAAAGATGTCAGTCAATTTGTTGGCTTCAATGGCTCTGAAGAAAACCCTAGCACTATATTATGTATTCACAATGGATTGCATATTGAAATTCAAATTGATGAAAACAATCTAATTGGTCAAACTGATGCAGCTGGAGTAAAAGACCTCGTTTTAGAATCAGCTTTAAGCACTATACAAGACTGTGAAGACTCAATTGCAGCTGTAGATGCCGCTGATAAAACCGCCGTTTATACTAATTGGCTTGGACTGATGAAAGGTGATTTATCTGAAACCATCAGTAAAGGTGGTAAAAAATTTACCAGAACTCTAAATCCAGACCGAGCATACAGTAACGCTGCTGGTGAGCCCTTAAGTTTGCCAGGCCGAAGTCTACAGTTTATCCGTAATGTTGGTCATTTAATGACAACTGACGCGATATTAACCACAAATAATGAAGAAGTGCCAGAAGGCATTGTTGATGCGTTGGTTACATCTTTAATTGCTATGCATGATTTAAATGGTTCATCCAATTATGTGAACTCAAAACAGGGCAGCATCTATATTGTTAAACCCAAGATGCATGGGCCCGAAGAAGTGCAATTTACCAATGACTTATTTAGCCGAGTCGAAGAAAGCCTTGGTCTTGATGAAAATACCATCAAAATGGGTATTATGGATGAAGAGCGCAGAACTTCAGCCAATCTAAAAGAATGTATTCGAGCAGCTAGCAGCCGTGTAGCCTTTATTAATACGGGGTTTTTAGATAGAACGGGTGATGAAATTCATACCAGCATGTTAGCAGGGCCGATGGTTCGTAAAGAGCTGATGAAAAATGAAAAATGGATTTCAGCCTATGAAAATAGAAACGTGGTAATTGGGCTCAAAGCAGGCCTCAAAGGTAAAGCGCAAATAGGAAAAGGCATGTGGGCTACGCCTGATGAAATGGCTGCCATGCTAAAGGCTAAAATAGGCCATCCAAAATCAGGTGCGTCATGCGCATGGGTACCTTCACCTACTGCAGCTACATTACATGTGATGCATTACCATCAAGTCAATGTTTCAGAGGTACAACAGCAAATGTTGACTGAAGCTAATTTAACCGAAAATAGTTCTCAGCTTGATGATTTGTTAACTATTCCGTTACTAAAAAACATTACTGATTTATCTGAGCAAGACCGACAAGACGAATTGAATAATAATGTTCAAGGGTTATTAGGTTATGTTGTACGGTGGGTTAATCAAGGGGTAGGGTGCTCTAAAGTCCCTGATATCGATAACGTAGGACGAATGGAAGACAGAGCGACCTTGCGTATATCTAGTCAACATATCTGTAACTGGTTACATCATGGTTTATTGAGTGCTGATCAAGTCATGCAAACCCTAGAACGTATGGCTGTTGTGGTGGATACTCAAAATGAGCAGGACAGTTCTTATATTGCAATGGCGCCTAACTTTGAGACAAGCTTAGCGTTTCAGGCCGCTGTAGACCTTATATTTGCAGGCAAGGAACAACCAAGTGGTTACACTGAACCTTTGTTACATAAGAGACGCAATGTGCTCAAACACAGCTTAGCCAGCTAACACCAAACATAATCATGACTATTAAAAAAGCAGAGGTGGGCGATATTCGTAAAAAGAATAAAGCGCTTATTCTGAATGCTGCCAAAAAAGAATTTGTTACCTTTGGTTTTGAAGGTGCATCAATCAAACGCATAGCCGAAAGGGCGAATATCCCTAGGGCGAATATACATTATTATTTTGCCAACAAAATGGAGTTGTACCAAGAATTACTCAGTAACATTGTGAGTATTTGGAACTCTACATTTGACTCATTGAGTATCGAAGATGATCCTAAAACTGCGTTGTCTGCTTATATTCGCTCAAAAGTGATGTATTCTCGTGATGAACCAGACGCATCACGAATTTTTGCTAGTGAGATAATTCATGGCGCGCCTGTGTTAAACGACTACCTATCCACAGACTTTAAAGTATGGGTGCAAACTAAGGTAGATGTTATTCAATATTGGATTAAGCAACAGCTAATAGACGACATCAACCCATACCATCTATTATTTTTAATTTGGGGGGCCACTCAACATTATGCAGACTTTAATGTTCAGGTACTTGCCGCTATGGATAAGGCAGAAATGGATGAACAAAGTTTTGATGCTGTTGTTAACTCAATCACCACTATCGTTTTAAAAGGCTGCGGAGTTAAAACGACGAAGCACACTGATACATTGTTAGATAAATAGCTGTGCAAGCATACGTAATCCGGTAATGAGTAGTACCACCGCAAACACTCTTTTGAGTAGATTAGCGTCCATTATGCTTGCTAGTTTAGCCCCCATTGGCGCAAAAATAACAGTCAACGGCACAATACACACAAATCCTAAAAGATTAACTAAACCATAAGTACCAAAGGGAGCATCACTAGGCGTGACACCGAATGTCAGCATAGTTATGGCTGCTGGGAGAGATATTATTAGTCCTATACCAGCAGCAGTACCTACTGCTTTGTGTGCAGGATAACGATAAGCTGTAAGAATAGGCACACTAAACGTACCCCCGCCTATTCCGACCATAGCGCTGAAAAAACCAATTAAACTGGCAATCACTCTTTGACCAAACTTACCAGGCAACGAGTCTGCAACAGTTGATTGTCTAACACGAAATAACATGTTGAGTGCGGATAAACTGGCAATCACACCAAACAGTGAGCTAAGCCATTGGCCACCATATTCAGTGACTAACAAGCTACCAATAATCACTCCTATCAATATATATAGACCCCATGACTTAAGCAGACTAAGGTCAACGTTACCTTTATTATAATGAGAATTAATTGAACTGAGGGAAGTAGGGACTATAGTTGCCAATGAAGTGGCCGTGGCAATCAACATGGCACTTTGGGCTGACACGTCAAAACTTTGAAACAGAAAAAACAATACTGGCACAATTACTATGCCACCACCTACGCCTAACAACCCTGCTAACAATCCAGCAAAAATGCCCGTTGCTATTAACGCAAAAATAGTGGGTAGATTGCCTAGTACAACATCCATAAAATTCTCTTAGTTTACAAAGTGGCTGCAAACGCCTTACCATCACTGCGAGGATCTGTAGCCGCTGCAACAGTATTGTCCGGCCTTAATACCACTGCGCCAGCATGACCCATTAATTCATTGCATGCTGGAACGGTAGTTATTTGATGGCCCTTAGAGGCCAATTCTTGAATAACATTTTGCGGGATATCTTGCTCTACATGCAAGTTATTATTGTTATTCCCCCAAGTACGACCCAATAACCAACGGCTTTCGGATATGGCTTTAGGTAAAGCTTGTTGCCGGTAAACATAGCGACTAAACACTGCTGCTTGTGTTTGTGGCTGACCTTCGCCACCCATAGTGCCATAACACAAACGTCTACCATCCTTAAGTTCAGCAAATGCAGGGTTAAGTGTATGGAAAGGTTTTAATCCAGGTTTCAGTTGCTGAAGATGATCAGGCTGTAGACTAAATGTGGTACCTCGGTTATTCCAAACAATGCCCGTTTGTGGGGATACAACACCACTACCAAATTCCCAGTAGATACTTTGAATATAACTGACCATTCGGCCTTCTCTATCACAAGCACCCATCCATACTGTATCGCCTAATTTGCCAATATGCGGCCAAGGTAGCGCTTTATTAAGACGCACTTTTTTTGCCAGTTGATTGATCTTTTCTTCTTGTAAATAACACTCTAAAGGCTCGGCTAAACGAGAAGGGTCGGTTAGCACTGCGTCCCGCACAATGAATGCTTGTTTAGTACATTCAACCAATAGGTGAATAAACTCGGCTTCAGTCTTTGCCTGATGTTGAACTTTATCAAATAATGCCAAAATGATAAGCGAAGCAATGCCTTGAGTAGGTGCCGGCAAGTTATATAATTTACCCGCAGACGTTTTCACGCTCAAAGGAGTGACCTGCTGCGCTCGGTAATCAGTAAAATCGCTTAACTGAATAGGGGATCCTGTCGCGGCTAAATCTTCAGCTAACAATTTTGCAATGTCACCATGGTAGAAATCATCTAATCCATTGCTGACTAATGTTTTTAATGTTTGTGCAATTTTAGGTAGTTTGAGTATTTTACCTTTTTCTAAACGTTGTCCTTGAATCATAAATTGTTCAAAATTGACTAATTTATGCAAGTCATTAAAGGTTTTTTCACTGGCATTTTGCAAACTCTGGGTTACTTCAATACCCCATTCAGCCTGACCGATGGCAGGGGACAATAATTGTTCTAATTCGAGTGATGGTTGCCAGCTTTTACTGATATCTAATGCTTTACTCCAACCGGCTACCGCTCCAGCCATATTAAGACAGGCACGACCGCCGCGACTCTCTATATTATCTTGACCTGCATAGAAATTCAGGTCTGCTCGTTTAGCTGCAATACCACTTGCATCAATACCAACTGGTACTTTTCCCGGTTCACTAATTAGCCAAAAACCATCTCCGCCCAAACTATTCATATGCGGGTAAACAACAGATATTGATGCTGCAGCTGCAACCATAGCTTCTATAGCTGTTCCACCTTGTAGTAGAATGTTTTGACCAGCCTGATTGGCTGAATAATGTGGTGCAGTAAAAGCAATAGATTTCGATGTTATTTTCAATCTTGTGTTTCCCTTTGATATTTTCATCATTTTAATAATGGGTGTGCTACTTGAAGCATTCTCAAAGTAGATACGCCAAATAAATCAGTTTGGAAACCCTTAGACCCGTGTTGAGCTAAATTACACCAACAGGTTTTACAGTAACTGCTCAACAATAGGCTAATCTTTAATGCAAATAGTAGGCAACTATCTTCGATTAGTTGTAAAAAAACCTCGGATTTTTATTCAAAAGAAAATAATGCTTAAAAGTAATTCTTGTGAAAATAATTCGTTTATAAAATATTCACTTATGATGTTTAAGTTTCCATGTATTTGTTATCAATCCGGATGTTTAAACCTCTGATGCCCCTTATTTTAGCTAATGTACATTGTTATATGATGAATATACTAAAAATCGTGGTGTTAAAAGGCACAACTATTTCTGGCGAATCTAGATTAAATGCCCTTTAAAAATAATGCTGATTCATGGAAAACTCACAATATTGAGGAGGTAGCAATTTCTTAATACTCGATTGTAATGCAGATTGAGTCTAACGATCCAAAAATTAAAGGACAGGCAACAAAAACATGTAACATAAGCTGGAGTGTTTCTTTTCCGCTTGAATTTTAGCTTTAGCTTAGAATGTATATTTATCAATTAAGATTACAGTGACCATTGTGGTGGTTGAAAATTTTCAAGCGGCATGACGCTGATGAGTCTGTCTCCATTGGAATATACTCGATAACCAGTTATGTTAGTCAGATTAGTTATCCTTTAGCTTTCTGCCTCGAGTTAAACCTAGGACCAAGTTCAGGTTAGAATAATTTTTACTGAAAACACTACGGACCTAAAAGTAAATTTGCCGGATGGTTTGTAGATATGTTACTCAAAGGGCATAAACTTGATTGAATATGTACACCAATATTGGTTGGAGTTTTTAACTATTGCTAGTGTGCACTTGTTGGCCGTCGCTAGTCCTGGTCCAGACTTCGCCATCGTATTGAAACACAGCATTAGTTTTGGCCGAAGAGCCGCTATCATTACCAGTATTGGTGTTGGGGTAGGCATACTGATCCATGTTGGCTATTCCTTACTAGGTATAGGTATTGTTATAAAAACAACACCTGTGCTTTTTCAAGTATTGAGTTATTTTGCTGCTATGTATTTACTGTATCTAGGATGGGGAGCGATAAGGAGCTCTGCGCCTAAACACTTAAATAGTGTAGAGTTTAAAAAAACAATGCACATTATTTCTGATAACAAAGCCTTTATGGTGGGATTTTTAACGAATGGCCTCAACCCAAAGGCCACCCTGTTTTTTTTATCGGTATTTACTGTGGTCGTATCGCCAGATACGCCCAATGCAATTAAACTTGGATATGGGTTATATTTGGCCGTGGCAACAGGTATTTGGTTTTGTGTTCTGTCTTTGTTTTTAAGTTCTAAAAGAGTCAGGCTGTATATTGCTAAAAAAGGTTATTGGTTTGATAGGGGTATGGGTGTTGTATTGATTTTGTTGGCGATAAAATTGGTTATGCCTGTATAGTTCGCTTTTATAAAGTAATGCCAAAGTGATCGTTAAATAGGAATTTAAGTGGAAGAACAAAAACAGTTTAAAATACAGGGTGGCAGCCTCGAAAAGTCACTCAAGGGCGAAACCCAATTAGATCTAAAAGCGATTGCTGAAGAGGCTTGGAATTTATCAAAAAATACTAAAACAGTCGTTTTACATGGTGTGTTATTATTGTTTTTTATTGCCATCGTATTTGCTTGGGTATTGCAATCATGGTTCGGCATATCTGATTTAAGTGTTGTCCCTCAAAGTATGATGATTTCACTAAAGGTCGCAGGTATTATTGTTACTACACCTATAATAGCTACTATGTTTTTGTTAGGTATTTCACATAGTGTAGGGATCAAGCCAAGATTTTCATCTATTCTTAAAAACGTAATGGGCTCTATTCTAGTTATTTTATTGGCGCTGCTATTAGCAGCAATGTCAGACGTTGGCTCTTTTGTTGGGTCACAGATCAGTGTTTTGTTAGGTGTGGCGATGTTGTTTTATGTTAATCTTGCAACAGGTTTTTCAATCATGTTGTTGATTGAAAAAAGGCTAGCTCCGAGTCAATCTGTGATCCAGTCTTTAAAAGTGTTCCATAAATATTGGATGCCCCTTTCGGTGTTTTACCTTGTGTATTACCTGTGTTTATTTTTAGGTGCTCTGTCCTTAGGTTTTGCGTACATTTGGATTATTCCCTTTTTCATCAATATGAAAGGTATTTTATATCGTGAATTATTTGGAGTTAAAGTACTCAATGTTAAGTCACAATCAAACCATGATGAGTCGATATTTCATGCGTAATGTTGTTAAAATATGTGTTGTCATAATTGCAGTTATAATCACCACCGTAACGTTAATTGTTTTATTACAGCAATCTAAAATTAAAGATGTTGCACAGGACATTATTAGCCTTGATGGATTGCACATACCTTCATTAGACAGCAGTACTAAACCGGTTCCTGTTTTTTCTGATTATATTGATGTTATTGAGAAAAAACGCGCATTCTTCGCTTATTTACAACCTGAAATTCAAAGACAAAATGAAATTATTTTAAAAGAGCGGGAAATGGTATTTGCGTTACAAAAAATGATGCTGCAACAGCAAGATTTTAATCAGTATCAACAAGAGGTATTTAATCAGTTAGCAAAAAAATATCAGTTTTCAAGTGATAAAAAGTTATCTTTAGAGCAGACGTTAAAAATGTTAATAAAAAGAGTTGATACGATACCTGAGGCACTTGTTTTGGTTCAGGCTGCAAATGAGTCAGGTTGGGGAGCCTCAAGGTTTGCTCAACAGGGGTACAATTTTTTTGGACTTTGGTGTTTTAAAAAAGGCTGTGGTTTCGTACCTAAACAACGCAATGACAACGCAGTCCATGAAGTTGCAAAATTTAGAGATCTATCTCATGCGGTTATGACTTACACACGTAATCTTAATCGTCACTATGCATATAAAGACTTACGTATGATAAGACAAAATCTAAGACAGGCTGACAAGCCTGTTTCTGCAAAAGCTCTAGCTGCTGGCCTATCAAGTTACTCTGAACGGGGACAAGCATACATAGATGAATTGCTCAGCATGTTGCGAGTGAATAGAAAACATATGGATACAGCGGGTTGAAAATAACACTATTTATATTAGGGCATATGATTTTAAGTACATATGCAATCGCAGACACGTTAGAAGTACAATATTCAAGCTTTTATAGTCATGTTAAAAAACTTGATGAGCCTGACACTAACGCATTAAGATTTGCCTTTGGATTTCAACATATTGCGGAAAACCGCCTTTGTCACATCATCCGTGCTGATATAGTTACGCAAAAACAAAGATTGCCATTGACGGTTGAAAACAATGAGCGATTTACTGTTCCCAAAAATAAAATTCTTAAGATGGCTAAGGCACAAGTGGTCATTGAGTTAGATGATCAGGCTAATCGATGTGATATGTCTGTGCAGTTAGAGACGTTACCGAGCTACCTGAAGACACACTATACTCATGATGATTTGTTATTATTATTTGATCAGTATCAGGCTTTTTTTGATGGGATGGGAGGTTTTTTGTCTTTTATGATGCCCTCTGCAGAGGGTTTATCGTTTCATTTTGACCGAGAGATAAATTTACCAGAAAGTTTACAACCTTTAATGAATAAAGAGGGAACCATAGCTTTGAGTAAAGCGCGGCTAATGCAAGCTAACGGGCTAAAATTACCACATAAACCGTTACGTATCACCGCTATCATTGAAAAATAAATGTTGAATTAATGCAGGGTGGTTTACTTGTCCCTGCATCTGATCATTGGATATTATTACATTATCCTTGAGAATAAACGTCTACTTGCACCTTTACTTCGACCGCGACGCATTTGAGAACGAAGCTCTGTTCTCTTGCTAGTTAGCCAACTGTCTCTATTCACATTCGCTTCAGCGCCTCTGCGATTTTCTTCCGTTGTTCTGTACTTACAAAATTGTTTATAAGCAGCCAAATCTTGTGACAACTCTTGAATAACCAACTCAATCATGATGGCATCATCCACATAACCTAAACCTGGAATATTGTCAGGCACTAAATCTTCTGGCTCACTAAAATAGGCAAGCGAAGTTAGAATTTCATTTTTTTCATCTTCTGGCATTTGCCATTCTGGATCTTCCAAAGCTGATATAAGTGTCTCAAGAGATTCCATTCTGTATTTAACAAAATCAGGCAAATTAGCCTGTTCCATTTCCGCACAGACGGCACGTGCTTTTTCTAATACTTCGGCAGGTGGATATTCACTGGCTTTTTCCATAGCGGCTTTCATCATTGAGCGAAAGTGCTCTAAGTCGCTGTCAGAGAGTTCGAAACTAATTTGTATTGGCATGTAAAAATTCCTTTTTTTAGTTGTTAATCATATACCTTAGAGAGCAGCCGAGAGTCTGTCAATTATACTGTTTAAATATCGTACTTAATTATTCAGCACCTAATTGATATTTAATTTGGTCTGCAATTCTATATACGCTAGCACGGCCATGTTCAATGAGCTCTTTAGCTCGGTAAAATTCCATCATACCGAAATCACGAAGTTGTGGTTCAATTAGGATATCCGGCGGATCGCCAGCTAGGCGAGAGCGTGTGACTCTTGCAGATAGAATATCTAATGAACCTGTCATCGCATTGATGATCGAAGGGGCAGGAGGTATAACAATATGCTCAGTCCCCAATATACCTTCTGTTATTTGCTGTTCGATGTTGGCAGGCTCAAGTATTTCTAAACATGCTTCAGTTAAAAATTCTGGGTCTGTAATTAAATCTTGTTCAGTTGGAGTGTCCCCATCTTTTTTAAACCATTGTTGAATTTGTTGTTGACTACGTTTAAAAAAATCTGTGGTCTTTTTTTGATTATTCCCATGATCAATTGGATTAGCGACTATAGATTGAGGTCTAAAGTCTGCACTTAAATTAACAGCAATCACCACATCAGCCCCTAACAATCTGCACATATTAACGGGCACAGGGTTGACTACCCCCCCATCAACTAACCATCTATTCTCAAATAAAAGCGGAGGAAACAAACCAGGAATAGCACATGATGCTTTAACGGCTTCAATCACAGAGCCATTCATGAAATTTACTTCTCGGCCACTGTATAAGTCAGTAGCGACAGCTGCAAAAGGTTTATGTAACTCTTCAAAAGTTTCAAAGCTAAAATTATCTTGTAGTGCTTTAAATACTTTTAAGCCACTTACTAGACCCCCTTTATGAAAACCCACCCCCATCAAAGCAAATACCTGCCAATCTGTAAGGCTTTCAACCCATTCGGATAACGCTGGTAATTTTCCTGAGGCATAAGCTGCTCCGACATAGGAGCCAATAGAGCATCCAGAAACTACATCTATTTCGATACCCATTTCTTCCAGAGCTTGGATCACTCCGATATGAGCCCACCCACGTGCTGCACCACTGCCTAATGCTAATCCGATTTTCATATAATTCCTTTAATCCTAAATATTAGTTATGACAATTGGCGCTACTATTTCAAACTTGTTCATATCGGATGAGCTCAGTTCGGGAGGATCAAAGCCAATGTCACCATTTTCAAATGGTATTGTTTGGGTTTTTAAATCAACGAAATTAAATTGAGCGTTATCTGCTAAGTGCGAAGGCACCACATTTTGTAATGCTTTTGACATGGACTCTATTCTACCGGGAAAATGCTGATGCCAATTTTGCAACATGCTTTTAATGACTTTTCTCTGGAGGTTTTCTTGAGAGCCACACAGATTACATGGAATAATAGGGAATTTAAGGTGCTGCGAATAAACAGCGATATCTTGTTCAGCGCAATAAGCTAGCGGTCTTATGACCATTTGTTTGCCATCATCACTGACCAATTTAGGAGGCATCGATTTTAGCTGCCCACCATTAAACATGTTCAGAAAAAGTGTCTCCAACATATCATCTCTATGATGTCCCAGTGCAATTTTTGTCGCTTTTAAACGGGTGGCAGTATTATATAAAATTCCTCGGCGAAGCCTTGAACATAGTGCACAAGTTGTTTTACCTTCAGGTACTTTATCTATTACAATTGAGTAAGTGTCTTCTTCAACCACTTCAAAATCTACACCAAGCTGGGTGAGGTATTCTGGTAATACGTGTTCTGGAAATCCAGGTTGTTTTTGGTCAAGATTAACCGCAATAATACTAAAAGATATAGGGGCTACTTTTTGCATATGTAGCAACATATCCAACATCGTATAGCTATCCTTTCCGCCAGATAAGCAGACCATTACTTTGTCGCCATCTTCAATCATATTAAAGTCAGCTATTGCTTTGCCAGTATGATGTCTGAGTCGTTTTTGTAACTTATCTAAGCTTCGTGTGTTTTTTTGTTTAATGCTAGCTAATTGGTTCATGAATATGGCTTATATTTTATCGACTAAAAAGGTTGCCTCATTTGGCAGGATAATTATACTGGAAAATTGGTTTCTTTCTTAACTAAACCTTTTTTTAATGGATATGTTGTTTTTATGCCTTACAGTTTAGTGATAAAAGATCTACTTTTTTCTTGGTCAAAGCAAAGTGATTTTGTTCTGAAAATACCTAATTGGCAGGTGAAAACAGGTGAGAAAGTGTTTTTATATGGTCGTTCAGGGGAAGGTAAGTCTACGCTGTTGAATTTAATTTCTGGCATTGAAAATCGTTATTCAGGCGACATAAGAGTCTTAGGTCAAGACATGACCACATTAAATCAAAGACAAAAAGATACTTTTAGAGCGAATAATATTGGGATCATCTTTCAGCAGTTCAATTTATTGCCTTATTTAACTGCAGGACAAAACATACTATTGGCTCAGCGATTTAGGAGTGTGGATAAGACACCTCATTCAGGCCAATTAGCTTCAATATGTGAACGATTAGAATTGAGCAATAATTTACTTAATCGAAAAGCAATTGAGCTAAGTGTTGGTCAACAACAACGTGTAGCTGTTGCTCGGGCATTGTATACATCGCCTGCGCTTATTATTGCCGATGAGCCCACCTCTGCGTTAGATTCTCAAACCAGAAATCAATTTATTCAACTACTTTTAGACTGTGCTAATACTTCAACGGTTGTATTTGTTAGCCACGATATGTCTTTAGCGCCACATTTTAATCAACAATTAGCGCTGGCAGATTTACAGCAACCAAAGGGTGATGTTGATGCTGCTTAAATTAGTTCTGGCAAGTTTATGGTCACGTCGGGTTATGGCTATTCTGACTTGTACATCGATTGGCATAAGCATGTTGGTGCTTATTGGTGTTGAGCATTTGCGTGCTGAAGTAAAGAACAATTTTGAACGCACTGTCTCTGGGGTAGATTTGATTGTAGGTAGCCGCACCAGTGGGATTAATTTATTATTATTTTCGGTGTTTAAAATCGGTAACCCTGCCAACAATATACAATGGAAAAGTTACCAAGATATTGTTACAAAAAATCAAGTAGCTTGGTCAGTTCCGCTTTCAATGGGAGATTCTCACCAAGGGTTTTCTGTAATTGGTACTACAGATGACTATTTCAAATATTTTAAGTACGGTGACAAACAAAATATTTCCTTTGTTCAAGGTGGACCCTTTAAACGGTTATATGAAGTAGTACTTGGTGCAAATGTTGCTAAGAATTTAGGCTACCAAATCAATCAATCGTTAGTCATGTCTCATGGAACAGGTAACGTCAGCTTTACCCATCACGACGAACATCCTTTTAGGGTGGTAGGAATATTAAAGTCCACAGGCACGCCAGCTGATCAATCTTTGTATATTCCCTTACAAAGCATCGATATTCTTCATCAAACACAACACATTCATGACGAATTGATAACGGATGTGCCTTTAGGTAAACAATATCAACCTCAGCTCAGCGCATTTTTACTTGGCAGTAAAAACAAAATAGCCATATTACGATTACAGCGAGATATTAACCAATATAAACAAGAGCCTCTTAGCGCAATTCTTCCCGCTTTGGCACTAAGAGAGCTTTGGAAGATAGTGGGTGCAGTTGAAATTAGCTTAAGGGTTATTTCATGGCTTATTTTAGCTACGGCACTCATCTGTATGACAACTATGCTGTTGGCCTCTATGAAAGAAAGGGAGAGGGAACTGGCAGTATTACGGGCGTTGGGTGCTAAGGCACACATCATTATTATACTGATTGGCACTGAAGCCTTATTGCTTACATTATTGGGTTCATTAACAGGTTATTTGTTAGTCACTGTGGGGTTATTAATTGGCCAGCCTTTACTAGAACATCACTTTGCTTTGTATATCAGCCCATATGTGGATCTGCCCTCTGCAGGACAATTCGTCTTAATAGCCGCATGTGCAGCTATTTTGTTGTCTTTTATTCCAGCATTATCGACTTATAAAAAGTCATTGCTGAATGGCCTCAAGCAATAAGTACCGTAGTTAAATACCTAACATTTGACTGGTGATACAAAACCATCAGGTTTAATAGCCAATACGTCACAATTAATTTTATCTATCACATGTTCTGCGGTGTTACCTATCAGTGCCGCAGAAATCCCTTGTCGACCGACTGTTCCAAGCACCACTAACTCCGCATCTAGTTGTTTAGCGTATTTTGGTACCACGTCCTCTGGCAAGCCAATATCCACATGACAATGTGCTTTACTTATATGATGTCTATTTGCGTGAATTTGCATAGAATGCTCATGATGCTGCTTAGCCGACTCGTCATAAGCTGCAGGGTCAAATTCGGGTATTTCAATGACAATATTGGCAGGTGTGCCAGTATACGAGTTTACTAAGTGAACATTTGAAGATAATAACTTAGCAAAATGTAATGCTTGTTTAGTAATTTCTTCATTTAATGAAATGTGTTCTTTGACATTCACTCCAACGTTAATTGCAGCAATAATTTGACCTCCCAAAGGCCAGTCATGCTCTTTTACCAAGAGCACAGGAACAGGAGCTTTACGCATAATATGCCAGTCAGTAGGGGTGAAAATGACTGATTTTAATGAATCGTGTGCTTTTGTGCCTTTAACAATTAAATCGTATCCTTTAACCATGACTTCATAAATTATGCTCTCATAAGGTCGATTATGCCAAACGATCTTCACATCAATACTCACGCCTTGAGTACTGAATTGGTCTGAAACTAAATTTACTAACCAGTCAGTTCTATCATCTATGACAGCCTGTCGCATATTTTCACGTTCGTCCATTGACAACATCGTTGTCATTTCGTAAGAAAAGTCATAGATAGTTAAGAATGCTGTAATACTGGCGCCATTAATCTTAGCTATGTCGATTGCTCTGGCCAGAGATTTTTGTGTAGGGAGTTCCGGTTCTATAACGGCTAATATCTTTTGATAATTCATACCTAACCTCTATATAAAAATAGCAAACAACAAGATTAAGCTTATGAAATTATTTAATATTATTCCAGTTAAAACATATCGAAAACGGATCTGTTTTATTGAATTGAAGCTGATATGGCTTGGAATAATTGATTTGTAGCAAACATCATCAGTAATAAACCCATTAAAATTTTTGCTTTAGGGTTTTGAATCAGTTGTTGAATTTTATTGAACCCAGTAGCCATTAATATCATGATCGGTAAGGTGCCTAGACCAAAGCCTGCCATAATAGTGGCACCTTGCAGCGCGGACCCACTTGCCAAAGACCAAGTTAGTACTGAATAAACCAATCCGCAAGGCAACCATCCCCAAATCATGCCATAGGGTAGGGCGTGTAATGGGCTTTTAAAAGGTAATAGCTTTTTAGACCAAGGGCGAATAAATTGCCAAAAATTGCGTCCAATTTTTTCAATATTACTAAGACCTTGCCACAAGCCCGCAACGTAAAGGCCTAACAAAAACAGAAAAACACCGCTAACAAATTGTAAAATTACAATGCCTTGATTGATTTGTTGTGCAAACAAATACCCAGCCCAGCCAGTAATAGAGCCAGCAATGATGTAACTTATTACCCGTCCAAAATTGTATGCCAAGGTGTAAGGTAACATAGCTGAATGCTTAGGAACCGCGTAAGTAAACGCACCTACTATTCCCCCACACATACCTACGCAGTGAACCCCGCCTGCTAAACCGATTAGAAAGGCCGAAAAAAAACTTAAGTCATTTATCACTTTTTTTTGTTTCTAGCTGTGGTTTAGATGTTTTTTTAGGGAGGTCATCGTCGAACAAAATGCTGCTGCCGTGACGTTCTAAATCCTCAAACTGATTAGATTTAACGGCCCAAAAAAACACACCTATTGCGATGCTCACCAATAATATGGCAAGTGGGATCAAAACATAAATACTGCTCAAGTGTAGGCCCCTATTATTTTAGAAGTCGAGTGGAATTCACCACCACTATTAAAGAACTCAACGACATACCCAATACCGCCATCCAAGGGCTTAGTAAACCCATAACTGCCAAGGGCAATATCAATAAATTATATCCTATTGCCCAGGCTATATTTTGTTTGATTTTAGTTTTACATCTTGCAGCAATACTAAAGATTGTTTGTAACTTAGCCAATTCGTTATCAAGTAACACTATATCTGCAGAAGATTTAGCTAAATCTGAGCCTGCACCTAGAGTAATAGATACATCTGCTTGGGTTAATACTGGACCATCATTGATCCCATCACCAACCATCAACACCACGTGTTTTTTGCTCTGGGCTTCTTTAATCGTTTGTAACTTATCTTGTGGGCTTTGTTCCGCTAACCAATTATTTATTCCTAATTCTGCGGCAACGGATTTAACTATGGGTGCAATATCACCACTAATTAAATTAACATTGTAGGGTTTTAGATAATTGATTAATGCCGCACCCTGCGGCCTGAGTTTGTCGGTCAGTAAAAAACCACAAAGTAATTCATTATTTGATTGGAGAAAAACGTTACAAGCTGACATGCTTTTTGGGATCTGAATATTCATAAAAGTAGCGGCTCCTAGTTTATATAGGATCCCTTCTATTTTGCCACTGACACCTTTACCCATTTCACTTTGAAAATCACTCACTGTGAATGGTCTCTCATAGTGTCTAAATGCCTGAGCAATAGGATGAGACGAATACTGCTCTATGCTTGCCGCTATTTTAAAATAATCACTATCAGGCTGTTCACTTGGGTTAACGCACTGAGTGATTGTGAATTGCCCCTCTGTTAGGGTGCCAGTTTTATCTAAAGCAATCCAGTCCACTAATGTAATTTGCTCTAATGCATCGCCTCGCTTTAATAACACACCTTTACTGTTCAAATTAGCAATAGCACAAGATAAAGCTGAAGGTGTGGCCAGTCCTAAAGCACAGGGGCAAGTAGCGATTAATACTGCCACCATCACCCAAAGAGCCTGAGATGGGTCTATTTGTTGCCAGACGATATAACTAATACATGAAATAAGTAACACAACCCCAACAAAATATTGAGAGAACCGATCAGCTAAACTCGCGATTCTCGGCTTAGTACTCATGGCTTGAGTTTGTAATTTACTAATTTGATTAAGAGTAGAATGTTGCAAGCTTGCTGTGACTTTCACTGTCAAGGTACCTAATTGGTTTAAGCTACCTGCTAAAACTTGATCACCTGTGTATTTACTTATTAAATTAAACTCCCCCGTTAACATAGCCTGATCAAGTTGTCCTTGTCCCTGGGTAATAATACCATCAACAGGAACAAGCTCACCGGCTTTAACTAAAACTAATTGATTAACCTTCAGGGACTTAGCTAACACTGAGGTTAATATTTCACCCTCTATCAAAGTAGCAGTAGTGGGCAAATACTCAAGCATATTAGCTGATGCCTGAGCCGCTTTATAACGTGCACTCTGTTCAAGATAACGACTCACTAGCAGTAAAAAAACGAACATACACAACGATTCAAAATATGTTTGACCGGTATTTTGTGCAGTAGCAAACACCCCTGATATATAAGTAATACCTAAGGCCAAAACGATAGGCACATCCATATTAAATGTGTGAGCACGTAATCCGCGAATGGCACTGGTGTAAAATTCTGAAGCTGAGTAGAGGATGACTGGAGTCGTCAATAACAGGCTGATCCAATTAAAATATTGCTTGGTTTGAAGGTCTATATGACCAAATATATCAAAAAACACACCGATGTTTAACATCATGACTTGCATCGTCATTAAGCCAGCCAGCCCCAGGCGTTTTAGAAAAGCTTTATTTTCTTGCCTGAATGTAATCTCATGTTGTTCAGGTTGAAAAGGTTTTGCGTGATAACCTATTTTTTCAATATGACTCAGGATTTGGCTAAGTTTTAGTTGCTGACTATTCCAGGTTACACTTGCTCGTCTGGCAGAAACATTCACACCGACCTTCATTATCCCATTTAATTTAGCCATTTGTTTTTCAATTAGCCAACCACATGCTGCACAATTAATACCACTAATCGTTAATTGAATTTCGCTGACATCTTCCTGACTTTCAACAAATTCTTGCAATATACTATCGTCATCAAATAATTTAAGTTTTTGTAATAACTCATTTTCGTTCTCTGATGCTTTTTCTGCAAACTCGCTTCGATAATGATAATAATCTTCCAAGCCATTGCTCACTATTGCATCTGCGACAGCGCAACATCCAAGACAACAAAAGGATTGTCGTTTTCCCAATACGTCAGTGTGATAGTTATGATGAGGGTCTATATGCAAACCACAATGAAAGCACTTGAGAAGCATTGCGATTAAGGTTTTAAATCGAAAGGACTGGTTTGTGGTAGTGAAACTACTTGTTGAATTTTCCAGTTTTCGTTGAATGGATGTAAACTCAATTGCCATTTACCCAAAATATCTTCTGTTAATGGCGCGCGATATACTCCATTGGCGTCACGAAACAAGGTCACTGAGAAATCCTTAAATTTTTGTGTGGAATGAAAAAAGTCTAAAGTCAGAGCTTCGCCATTTTCAGGCTCGCCGCTGATGAAAATGACTTCTACATAGTCTGAAAACACCTGAGTCTTAGTGGATATATTGAGGTTTTGAGCTTGCTGTAATTTTTGAATTTTAAGATTGATTGCTCTACCTTCTTTATAATAATCATCAATGACCATGCTGTCTTCGCCAGTAAATGCCAAATTCATCATAGTAAAGCTAAGGACCATAGATGTGAGGGGCACAATGATTAGAAACCAGGGCCAGAACTGTTTGTACCAAACTTTTTGAATATCAGATTGCATGTAAAGGAACTACTTAATGTTAAAAATATTAAAAAAGCCCCGTAAACGGGGCCTCCAGTAAATCACTTAGAAACTATTTATCCTGAGATAAACTGTATACGTATGCACTAACCAGATGGATTTTCTTTTCTCCAAGTGTCTTCTTAAATGCAGGCATGACTCCGTTACGACCATACCTAAGGGTTTCAGTGATCGACTTATCAGTGCCACCATATAACCAAATTTGGTCGGTTAAATTTGGTGCACCAATTAACTGATTACCTTTACCATCTTGACCGTGACAAGCTGCACATACAGTAAATCTTGCTTGGCCTGCATCTACCATGGTTTGTTTTAAATCAGACCTATTACTTAAACTTAGAACGTAAGCCACTAGTTCTTCGATACCATCCTCACCGTGTGCAACTAATTGGGCGGGCATCATGGCTTTACGACCGTTAATTAAGGTTTCAGTTATTTTTTCAGGTGACCCACCATATAACCAATCATCGTCAGTTAAATTTGGAAAGCCTCTTTGACCCCGGGCATCAGAGCCGTGACATTGTGAACAATTCTGACTATACAACCGTTGGCCAATTTTAAGTGCTTCTGTATCTTTCGCTAACTCAGTAATAGGTTGTTTGTAATAAGCTTCAAAGATAGGGGCAAAAAGTTCATTAGCAAATTCCACTTCTCTATCATATTGATTTATCACTCCATTGGTCTTATTGGCTTCAATGGCTGCTCTAGACTCTGCTAATGATTGAATGTTTTGGTTAGAACTTTGCCAGTTGATCAGCCCTTTATAATTGCCTAAGCCAGGATATAAAGCTAAATAAATAAGTGCCCAAACGATACAAATATAAAATAAAATCGTCCACCATCTAGGTAGCTGGTTATTGAGTTCGATGATGCCATCGAACTCATGGTGCATATCTTCACCTTCTGCGATACCTGTTTTATTGGATAAACACCAACGAAGCAATAAAAAACAACCTAATATTGACCCCAATGTAATCACAGTGATCCAGATACTCCAAAAACTACTCATCTACTTTAGACTCCCGTTTTTCTTGTTTTGGCTCATCATCAAAAATAAGCATTTCGGCCTCGTCAAAATTTGCTTTTGACTTTTTACTATAGGCCCACCAAACAATTCCAATAAAACACACGAACACTAATACAGTGTAAATACTGCCACTTATTGCATAATCCATGTTATTTCAATGCCGTGCCGAGTGACTGTAAATAAGCGATAAGTGCCACCATTTCAGTTTTACCTTGAACCGCTTCTTTAGCGCCAGCAATATCTTCATCGGTATAAGGGACACCAAAATCTTTAAATACTGATAATTTTTTTGCTGTTAACTCCCCGTCTAGAGTATTTTCCATCAACCAAGGGAAACCAGGCATATTGGATTCTGGTACTAAGTCTCTAGCATTAATCAGATGAATTCTGTGCCAATCATCACTGTATCTACCGCCAACACGCGCTAAATCTGGCCCTGTTCGTTTTGATCCCCATAAAAATGGGTGTTCCCAGACTGACTCTCCAGCTACTGAATAATGACCATATCGCTCTGTTTCAGAACGAAAAGGTCGTATCATTTGACTGTGGCAACCCACACAGCCTTCACGGATATAGATATCTCGGCCTTCCATTTGTAACGCGGTGTAAGGTGTCAAACCATCCACAGGCTCCATCAGTTGTTGTTGGTACATAAGAGGTGTAATTTGCGCCATACCACCCAAACTAATAGCAATCAGTATAAGAATGGCCAATAGGCCTACATTTTTTTCAATTAACGCATGTGCATTTTTCATAATCTGACCTCCTTAAGCCGGTTGTATTTCTGGTTCAATTGCCTTTTCTTCACTCTCACTTTTAATGGTTCTGTAAACGTTGTAAGCCATGATTAACATGCCCACCACAACTAAAACTCCCCCAATAAAGCGAACAAGATAAAATGGTTTGGAAGCTTCAAGTGATTCAACAAAACTATAAGTGAGAGTTCCGTCGGCATTTATTGCACGCCACATCAAACCTTGTAAGACACCTGACATCCACATGGCGACTATGTATAACACCACGCCAACTGTGGCCAACCAAAAGTGTACGTTGATTAACCTAATACTGTACATTCTAGGCTTATCAAATAAGACTGGAATAAGGTGATAAATAGAACCAATAGATACCATAGCAACCCAACCTAAGGCACCAGAATGCACATGACCAATAGTCCAGTCAGTATAATGTGATAATGCATTTACAGTTTTGATTGCCATCATGGGTCCTTCAAATGTCGACATGCCGTAGAAGGACAATGAAACAACAAGGAAGCGTAATACAGGATCAGTACGCAATTTATGCCATGCACCAGATAACGTCATGATACCGTTTATCATGCCGCCCCAAGAAGGTACAAATAAAATAATAGACATGGCCATTCCTAAAGACTGAGTCCAGTCGGGTAGAGCCGTATAATGTAAATGGTGTGGACCGGCCCAAATATATAGAGATATCAGCGCCCAAAAATGTACTACTGACAGACGGTACGAATAAACAGGACGCCCGGCTTGTTTAGGTACAAAGTAATACATCATGCCCAGGAAGCCAGCTGTAAGGAAAAAGCCAACCGCATTGTGCCCATACCACCACTGGATCATCGCATCTACTGCACCAGCATAAATAGAGTAAGATTTGGTCAAAGAAACAGGTATAGCCATACTATTGGCGATATGCAGAACCGCAACAGTTAACATAAATGCACCAAAAAACCAGTTAGCTACATATATATGGGAAACTTTTCTGATGACCATAGTACCGAAAAAATTGATCACGTAGGATAACCAAACTATGGTGATTAATATATCGATAGGCCATTCCAGTTCACCGTATTCTTTTGAACTGGTTAGTCCCATCGGGAGAGTGATTACAGCTAGAACAATAACAAGCTGCCAGCCCCAAAAAGTAAATGATGCTAATTTGTCGCTGAATAGCCTCACGTTGGATGTTCGCTGAACTACATACAAAGAAGTAGCAAATAAGGCACATCCGCCAAAAGCAAAAATAACCGAGTTGGTATGCAGGGGTCTTAGCCTAGAGAAAGTTAACCATGGCGTGTCAAAGTTTAACGCTGGCCAATATAGCTGAGCGGCAATTAAGACCCCTAAAGCCATACCAATAATTCCCCATACTACGGTCATCACCGCAAATTGCCGAACTACTTTATAGTTGTATTCGGGATGTGCTTGAATAGCTACACTCATTTAATGAATCTTCCACTCTTGTTAACGATAAATTTACAGGCTTATTACAAATAAAAAACAAGCATCTATTGTTTTTTATTATTATTATAAGATATTGATATTAATACAAATAAAATACAAAATCTTGATTTATTTAAGTTATACGTTTAAAAATAAAGATAAAAACATACTTGTTAATTTCTTTTTTTTTTATCACACTTATTCAGTGTTTAATCTAACTACTGAGTAAATGTGATACCTACTTTTTTTTCCAGAATATTGCTTCCTTTGCTGGTTTTCGCAGCTGCTGTCGGTATTTATTTAAATTATATCGATTTCCCTTTAAAAAATTCGGTAAAACAGTGCAACATTGATCTAACGCAAGAATGTATAGTGTTTGATCAGGGCCAACAAATTTCAGTTCAATTCCTGCAAGAGATTGAAGTAGAGGAGGAAATATCACTCACTATCACTACAACAACTGATACGAAGATCAAAAAAATGTGGGTGCAAGGTGTCAATATGTATATGGGGAAAAATGCTGTTCTTGTTGACTCTATGTACGCAAAGGAAATGAAAAAGGTTTACAACGCGCATTTATTTTTAGGCTCTTGCAGCGAACCAGAAATGAGATGGCAGTTAATTGTCCAGACAACAGATAATAATGAATTAGAGCAATCTTGGTTTTTTAATTTTTCTACAGACAGAAACAAAAAAAACTGAATAAGCACACGCTCATCCAGCTTATTTAAACCTAATTTTAGTTACATCTGTGATTGCAAGTAATTAGATAAGCCTAAACGTTTTATCAAGCCTATCTGTTGTTCAAGCCAGTGAGCATGATCCATTTCAGTGTCATCTAATAATATCAACAATATGTCTCTAGTGACATAATCCTGCTCCGTCTCACAAATGCTAATGGTATCTTTCAACGCTTGTGCAACAGCATACTCAACACGCAAATCACTTTCTAACATCGAAGGAACATCTGTCCCTATCATCAGTCCCTCACGATTGACCATATTAGGCAAACCTTCTAAAAACAGCATACGCTCTATTAATTTTGTAGAGTGGCCCTTTTCATCATCAAATTCATGGGATATACGTTCGTATAACTTACTTAGACCCCAGTCTTGGTACATTTGAGAATGAATAAAGTATTGATCCATTGCTGCTAACTCAAAGGCGAGTAGGGTATTTAGTTGATCTATTATGACTTTTTTACCTTGCATGTTAGTTCTCCTCAACTTGGCTTTGTAAATAATTTTCTAGCCCTAAATGCCTAATTTGATATTGTTGGGTTTCAATCCAATCAATATAGTCTTCCTCGTAGCTTAAAATCGACTCAAGTAAATCACGCGATACAAAGTCTTGTAATCCTTCACATACACTGATGGATTTTTTTAATAAAGGTATTTGTAAGTTTTGAAAAGCCATATCGCAGGTCAACATTTCGACAGTTTCTTCACCTATCATTAATTTACCCAACATTTGTAAGTTAGGTAACCCCTCAAGAAATAAAATACGTTCTATTAACTGGTCGGCTTGCTTCATGTCTTTAATTGATTTTTTATAAGCTGCGTTATTTAGTTTTTTTAATCCCCAGTTATTAAACATGCGAGCATGTAAAAAATACTGATTGATAGAGGTGAGTTCGAAGGTAAGTATTTCACTTAACACCACTAATACTTCTTTATCGCCTTTCATTATAAGTAATCCGTTTGTAATAACTAATAAAGAGAATTATAGTAGTAAGTGTTATGAAAAACCACTAGTTAATAAAAAATAATCATATAAAACAGTGTGATACATAATGCTAACGATTGTCGTTTAAGTTATTATTGAGGTTTAAAGTATTGTGGTAAAAGTTGCAAACTTTCCTCAGCAAAACCTGTTCCTGCTTCTGTGAAAAAGTTAAAAACTTTGTCTGAGCCTGCATCTATAAGCGGTTGTATTTCATCTTCATAACGAGCAATTGAGGCTATTTTCCCTGCATAATTAGCATGTTGAAGTTGTTCAGTTATATTGCAAATATCTTCTATAGAAGGTAACGCTAATAAAATTAACTGTATTTGGGTTAAATCCATATTCTCCCATAAATCAACGTCCTCACCGTCTCCCACCATAGCCTGATAGCCTACGTTTTTCAGGTGTTTTATTCGAATAGGGTCAGCGTCCATTCCCCACACTTTATTACCCACTAAGTTGTTTAAGGATAAATAAGCACCTTTGCCTACCCTTCCAAGACCAATTACTATAATTTCTGCCCTAACCGGTTGAATGTAGACATCCTCAGGAAGTCGGTGTGGGCTCTCAAAAGACTTAAGACGATCTTTAAATTTGGTGTATTGGTTATGTGAGGTTTTGTAAACTAAGCCGGTTAATACAAATGAGAACGATACAGACAGCGCTAAAACCACTAACCACTCAGCACTTAACCAGCCTAAACTTACCAATAATGCTACTACAATGAGACCAAATTCACTGTAGTTTGATAACACCAGACTCGCCAAATAACTGGTGCGAGCTCTTAATTTGAAAAAAGTAAATAACGAAAAGAATAAGACAAATTTAATTGGGATAAATAGGCAAAGTATTATGGCGGTAAATATTAAATCTAGGTTTGGAAGCGCACTAAAACCAATGGTTAGAAAAAAGCCAACTAAGAACATATCTTTAAAATTCATGAGAGCTTTTGACATTTCTACCGATTTCACATGTGTCGCAATAAACATTCCGATAATTAAGGCACCTAAATCGCCTTTAATTCCTAAAGCTTCAAAAAGTTCATAACCACCTAAAGCGAACATAAATCCTGACAATATGAGTAATTCGCCATGACCTACACGAACTAAAATCATGGACCATATTGGTTTCGTGAAAAATAAAAGTAATAATAATAATGCCCAAATAGAAGGCACTTTCCCCGTAGCTATAACCAAAAAAAGCACCGCTACAATGTCCTGTATAATCAACACCCCAATGGCTAACTTGCCATGGCGAGTTTTTATTTCTCCACTTTCCTCGAGAATTTTAACGATGCAAACGGTGCTACTAAAACTTAATGAAAATGCGATTAGGGCTTGTGTTGATCCGTCTAGGTTAGTAAAAGCCGCTAAACCAAGCCAAGACACTAAAAATAATAGGAGGTTGATTAATGTTACCCATATAACTGAGTGGAAAACACTGCCTAACCAGACTTCTTTTTTATACAAATCACCTACATTAAGTTTTAAGCCAATGGTAAATAACATCAATGTTATTCCCAAATTTGCAATTGTCTGCAAGGCATCTGTTGAATGGAAACCGAGGTAATTTAAAGTGAAGCCAGCAATTAAATAACCAATCAATGGTGGTAACCCAACTAATTTCAGAGCTAAACCACAGATAAATGCGAGGAGAATAAATGCGAATTCCATGTGAACTCTATATCAATAGTGAAGGGGCTATTATGGTAACGATTTTATTTAAGAAAGCTAGTTAGACAATGCAAATGCAAGGGTTTAAGTGATAATCAATTAACTTTTGAGAAGGTTTATTTATCAATCGAATAAACTAAGCATTAACTTACCATTCGTTGACAAGAATCAATATCTCCTCGAGCAAATTCTGCACTATTAACCTCTAAAATTGTATTCAACATTAGTTATTAATATTCATTATCAGTCATTAACAAAAACTTTTTGCTTATTGTCGCATCACCTTGGATTTAATATTTAGGTGCAACTTTTAAAAAGGGACATTAATGTAATTAATATATTAAAGACCTCAGCAATATAACAATTGTAATAAAAATTAATTATTCAGAGCCAACTATTATTGTCGACTCAACAGGAATCAAAAAATGAGAATTGATAAATTTACCAGTAAATTGCAGTTAGCTTTGTCAGATGCGCAGAGCTTAGCATTGGGTAATGACAATCCAACAATTGAACCGGTACACTTATTGTTTGCCTTGCTCAATCAAGATGACGGCACTGCAAGGCCTTTGTTATATAAAGCAGATGTTGATATTAACAAACTGAGATCACAACTAGGCGAATCTTTAGAGCGCATCGCTAAGGTAGAAGACAGTAACGGAGATATTCACGTATCTAATGAACTGTCTAGATTGTTTAATCAAACGGACAAGTTAGCGCAGAAGCGTGGTGATAAATTCATTTCTAGTGACGTGTTTTTACTTGCTTGTACAGAAGACAAAGGGCAAGTCGGTAAGTTGATGCAAGAAGCTGGTGCCACTACAACCCTCATCAACAAGGCGATAGAAGATGCGACAGGTGGACAGCCTATTAATGATGTTAACGCCGAAGAACAACGTGATGCCTTAGATAAATATAGTATCGATGTTACAGAGCGAGCCGAGCAAGGCAAACTTGATCCCGTTATTGGTCGTGATGATGAGATCAGGCGTGTTATTCAAGTCTTGCAGCGTCGCTCAAAAAACAACCCCGTTTTGATTGGCGAGCCAGGGGTTGGAAAAACGGCCATCGTTGAAGGTTTAGCCCAACGTATTGTTAATGGAGAAGTACCTGAAGGTTTAAAAGGACGAAAATTATTATCTCTGGATATGGCTGCCCTGATTGCAGGTGCCAAATATAGAGGGGAGTTTGAAGAGCGTCTCAAAGCTGTTTTAAATGATGTGGCTAAACAAGAAGGCAACGTCATTTTATTTATCGACGAGATCCACACTATTGTCGGAGCAGGAAAGAGTGAGGGGGCCATGGACGCAGGCAATATGCTTAAACCTGCATTAGCAAGAGGTGAGCTTCACTGCGTGGGAGCAACAACTCTTGATGAGTACAGAAAATACATTGAAAAGGACACGGCTCTTGAGCGTCGTTTTCAGAAAGTCCTAGTTGAAGAGCCTTCAGTCGAAGATACGATTGCTATTTTACGAGGTTTAAAGGAAAGGTATGAAGTACATCATGGTGTCGCGATCAACGACTCCGCTATTGTAGCGGCTACGATGTTGTCACAGCGGTATATTACTGATCGCCAATTACCAGATAAAGCCATTGACCTAATTGATGAAGCTGGTTCACGGATTAGAATGGAAATTGATTCGATGCCAGAAGTAATGGATAAGCTAGACAGACGGTTAATCCAATTAAAAATTGAACGTGAAGCACTGAAAAAAGAAACGGATGACGCGTCTAAAAAAAGATTAGCCAACCTTGATGAAGAGGTAAACAGTGTAGAGTTGGAATTTGCTGATCTAAGAGAAACTTGGACGTCTGAAAAAGCGTACGTGCAAGGTGAAACACAAGTTAAGGAAGAACTTGAGCAAGCCAGAAGGGAACTTGAGGCTGCAGGAAGGGCAAGTGATCTAACCCGAATGTCTGAAATTCAATATGGAAGAATACCGGAGTTAAAAGCGAAATTAGTTGTTGCTAGTCAGAACCAAACCCAAGAGTTGACGTTACTCAGAAATAAAGTGACAGACGAAGAAATAGCGGAAGTTGTCTCGAAGTGGACAGGTATACCTGTATCAAAAATGCTGTCTGGAGAGCGTGAAAAATTGCTAAAAATGGAAGAAGCGCTTCATAGCCGAGTCATTGGACAAGAGGAGGCGATAACGGCAGTTTCAGATTCTATAAGAAGTTCAAGAGCAGGGCTGGCTGATCCACAAAGGCCAAATGGCTCCTTCTTATTTTTAGGACCAACAGGGGTTGGTAAGACTGAATTAACCAAGGCACTTGCTGAATTTTTGTTTGATACTGAGGATTCTATCGTTCGTATCGATATGTCTGAATTTATGGAAAAACATTCTGTTGCTAGGCTGGTTGGAGCACCTCCCGGATATGTCGGTTATGAAGAAGGTGGTTATCTCACTGAAGCTGTTAGACGCCGGCCTTACGCAGTTGTATTGTTAGACGAAGTCGAAAAAGCCCACCCTGATGTATTTAATATCTTGCTTCAGGTTCTTGATGATGGACGTCTGACTGATGGACAAGGACGCACGGTAGATTTTCGAAACACAGTAATAGTGATGACTTCAAATCTTGGAAGTGATTTAATTCTAGATGTTGCAGGTGAAGAAAATTATGAAGAGATAAAAACTAGAGTGTTGGAAGTAGTAGGCCAACATTTTAGACCTGAGTTTATCAATAGATTAGATGAAATGGTTGTGTTTCATCCACTCAAACAAGACCAAGTGAGACAGATAGCAAAAATACAATTAAACTATTTACATATACGCTTGGCGGAAAAGGACTTGTCATTAAATGTTTCAGAAGACGTCGTTGATGTAATTGCTGCCAAAGGTTTTGATCCAGTCTACGGAGCGAGACCCTTAAAAAGGGTCATTAAAAATAAAATTGAAAAAGAGTTAGCAAAACGCATACTTGGAGGTGAATTTAGCCCAGGGGATACCATAAACGTTGAGATGGAGGATAATATTATGACGTTCTCTAAAACAATAGCAGCTGACCTAATATAATACTTGGCGTATCGCTTACACCAATCAAAAGGAGCGCTATAAAGCCTGGTATTTGGGAATCGTGAAGGGTGAGCTATCGTCTAGTGCCGCCTGCATGTTTTTACTAGATGGTATTGGGATGGTGCTTATTGCTAGGCCGTTGGTCAATGCTTTCAACAATGGTGTTGTCGGTCTAGTGAAAACAAGTGGCGCCGTAAATTACCTGGCCATCATCTATTCCCAAAGACAAGCTGGAAAAACTTCTTCAGGCATTTATGGATGGTAGGGCAAAGCTTGTTATTCAATATGGTAATAATGAACCAAAATCTGGTACCAACGTCCAGGATGGGTAGACGCAGACCTTTTTAATTACACATTGGTGTAATTTTATTTAGTTACTTTATTATCAAATATCTGCTTTAGCCCTTGCATGAAATCCATGGGAATGGGAAAAATGATTGTGTTACTTTTATCTCCTGCTATTTCAGTCAGTGTTTGTAAATATCTGAGTTGTAAGGCCTGAGGTTGTTTTGCCAAAGTGTTCGCTGCGCGGAGTAATTGCTCAGATGCCTCATTTTCTCCCAGTGCATGAATAACTTTAGCGCGACGGGTTCTTTCGGCTTCTGCCTGCTGGGCAATTGCGCGTATCATGCTTTCGTCCAAATCTACGTGTTTTATTTCCACGTTAGACACTTTAATCCCCCATGCGTCAGTTTGTTTATCTAAAATACTCTGTATATCAGCATTAAGTTGATCTCTTTCCGCGAGCATGTCGTCCAACTCGTGCTGACCTAAAACAGATCGCAACGTAGTTTGTGACAATTGACTAGTCGCAGCCAAAAAATCCTCTACTTGGATGATCGCCTTCTCTGGGTCAACAACTTTAAAGTAAAGCACTGCATTTACTTTTACAGATACATTATCCCTAGAAATAACATCTTGTGTAGGTACGTCCATCACAATGGTACGTAAATCAACCCGAACAATTTGCTGTATTAGCGGGATAACGATAATCAATCCCGGTCCTTTTACTTTTTGAAAGCGGCCTAAGAAAAAAATGACGCCTCTTTCATACTCTCGCAATACTTTAAAAATTGAAAAGACAAACAGGGTGATAAAAAATGCCAGTGGCATCCAAACATAGTCAAAAGTAAATGTAGTGTCCATTTTAGTGCTCCAATTGTTTTAACACATGTAATGTGAGTCCATTTATTGAGGATACGGTAACTTTATCACCGAGTATAAGGGGCTCGTTTGCTTGTACCTGCCATAACTCTCCTTGCAGTCGTGCTAAAGTGATATCTTTGTTAATTGATTCTATTTCGGCCGTTTCACCCAACAAGGATTCAATACCGCTTACCTTTTTTTGCTGACGAGATTTGAACAACATGCCAAACGTTAGAAAAACAAAGCCAATACTAGAGATTGCGACAGAAAGGATGATAGGCAAGGCAATTTGAAATGCAGGCTCAGGTGTGTCTATAAGTATGACTGAACCAATAATAAGACTCACTGCTCCAATAATACTAAATATGCCAAAGCTGGGAGAATATACTTCGGCTATCATCAACCCTATACCTAACAGAATGAGTGCCAAACCGGCATAATTTATCGGCAATACTTGAAAACCATACAATGCAGTTAGTATACAAACTGCACCAACAAGACCAAATACACCTCCCCCAGGATTTGAAAACTCAAAGATTAAGCCATAGATACCGATCAGTATTAATATGAAAGCAAAGCTAGGATTCCCAACTACTGAAAGAAATTTTTGTCGCCAATTTGCTGATATATTAACAACGTTAACGTCATTCAAATCAAGTGTGCTCTGCTGCCCGTTTATCACAACAGCGAACCCATTTAATTGTGTCAATAAATCATCTATGTCATAAGCAATAATATTAATGATGTTTGCTTCTAAGGCATCTTTCGCAGACATACTGGCTCCCGACAAAACGGCTTCAGCTGCCCACTCACGATTTCGACCTCTAAGGTCTGCAAGGCCTTCAATATAAGCAGTGGCATCGTTCACTATTTTACGTGTCATGGCATTATTATTGTCTGATTTATTGATTTGATCATCAGGTTCAGAACCTACCACAGGCAACCCGATTTGCACGGGTGTCGCAGCACCTAGGTTTGTGGCTGCTGACATTGCGGCAATATGAGTTGCATACAAAATGTAAGTGCCAGCACTGGCGGCTCTAGCTCCTTGTGGATGAACATATCCAACGATAGGGATATTTGAAGACAATATGCGTTTAATAATACCGCGCATTGCATTATCTAAACCACCAGGCGTATCTAGTTTCAGAATTATAAGAGTGGGTTGGATGGGGGAGTTATCACTATGGGCCAGATCAATAGAGGAAACAACATACTCCATAGTCGCCACACCTATTGGACCCCGAACATCAAGTATCCAAACGTCATTGGTAGCGGAACTAAACCGAGAAAAACACAAAAATAATAAAAATATCCAGATACGTGAAATAAACATGTTTTTTACTCAAATTGACCAACAGGTATATTGAAGAAGCTATTCGAGACTTTACTGATACTTATCTTTGGCTTTATGACACAGGTCAAAATTTAATAGATAACTCACCCGAACGTTAACGAGTAATCATTTTTAATTATTTTGTGGAAATAACTGCCCATGCTCAGGAATTCAAAGCTATTGAATATTAATATTCTAAGTTTCAGATTAATAACTTAAAAAACACCATGTTTTGGCCTGCGAGCTTTCAACCCATCAGTCATAATAGTGGTTTTCGTCGCTGAAGATGACTTGATACGCTGTCTATATTTAATAAATAGGCGCTGCATGAAACATAACACTATAAAATTGAAAGAAGATAAGTAGCTCTATTAAGTGACAAATTTTTACATTTATTAAGATGAATTTGCTATAGACGTACATCTCATACCATCGTCCTTGAACCTGACCACCACTTTATAAAATGGTTTTCACAAGGCACTTGAGCACTTTTATGTACGGCAATGACCCGAGGCGTATAGTCTTCAACATGACGATTCGATTGCAACTCAATTCGGTAAATAAAACCATTGAGTGAGCCAGATATAGATGTTTCGCAATGCATCTTTTGACAATACAGGGGGTGGGCTTGGTTTTTAGCATCTGCAAATAGCTGCACTTCAATATAATCAACAGGCACGTCACCCAAATACACTGATACCACAAAAATTCTGCTATTAGCATGTTGTTCTATCCGTAAATCACCCCAGTGAATATTGTCGCCATAGTGGGCTAATTGGGTTTGCCATTGCACTAATTTACGGGCTAATTCAACTCCGTCTTCATTACGCATTTTGTAGTCAGCTAGGGCAGGGAGATAAAGCTTTTCTGTGTATTCACGTAACATGCGGTTGCTACTGAATTTTGGGGTCAGGCAAGACATGCTATTACGGATCATTTGTACCCACTCAATGGGTATTCCATCTGCATCGCGACGATAAAATGCAGGTATAATTTGGTCTTCTAATAAAGTATATAATTGTTGCGCTTCGATGTGATCCCAATCATTTTCATTGTGTTGTTCGCCGTCACCCAGTGCCCAACCCACATGAGACGTATAGGCTTCTGCCCACCATCCATCCAATTCTGAAATATTAAGCCCACCATTTACCAACACTTTCATACCACTGGTTCCACATGCTTCCCATGGACGGCGGGGGGTGTTTAGCCAAAGATCTACACCCTGAACCATATGTTGTGCCAGTCTAATATCATAATCTTCCAAAAACACTATGTGTGGTCTTACCTCGGGACGTTGCAAAAACGCAAACCATTCTTTAATAAAATGTTTGCCCTTGTTGTCTTGAGGGTGAGCTTTACCGGCTATGATGATTTGTAGTGGCATTTGGGTATTGGACAATAGATTGATTAAGCGTTGTTGATCTGTCAATAGTAAGTTTGGACGCTTATACTCAGTAAAGCGTCTGGCGAAACCCAAGGTCAGAATATTTGGATCGAGAATGGTTTGAGCCTGTTCAATGGGTTGCCCACTATTAGGTGAACGTCTTTTTTGATCGCTTAAACGACGACGAACATAATGTATTAAATCTGTACGCTGTTGTCCTCGCAAACTCCAGATTTCATTGTCGTCGAGTTTTTCAATTTTACTATTCAGACACTCTTGTGCGCCTAACCAACGGTCTTTACCGCAACTATCAGTCCATACTTTGTCGGCCAATGCTGAATCCCATGAAGGCATATGCACGCCATTGGTAACGTAACTTACGGGGATTTCAACTAATGGCCAATCGGGGTAAAGTCCAGCAAAAATCTTTTTACTGACCGCACCGTGTAATTCACTTACGCCGTTAATTCTGGCGCAAGTGCGAGCCGCTAGATAGGCCATATTAAACCGCTCATTGTTATCATCAGCAAACATTTTACCCATATTGAGTAAATGCTCAGGGTTGATCCCGAGAGTATCGGCATAGTGCTGTCCATAATGTTCCAATAAATCAGCAGGAAACGTATCAAAGGCCGCAGCTACTGGCGTATGGGTAGTAAATATGTTGCCCGCGCGCGTTGCCCAAAGTGCCTGCCAAAAATTCAAGTCGTTTTTTTGCATAAAACAACGAGCACGTTCCAGCGCTGCAAACGCTGCGTGACCTTCATTTAGGTGGCATATCGTGATGTCCAGTTTCAAGGCTTCGATAACTTGCCATCCACCCACGCCTAAAACTATTTCCTGTATTAAGCGTAATTCCTCAGAGCCTGCATACAGTCGTCCGGTTATGGCTTGATCAACTGGGTTATTTAATGGGTCATTGCTGTCAAGTAAATACAGGGTCGTTCGTCCAACTTGTGCCTGCCATACTTGCAAGTATAATATTCGCCCAGGAAGAGTGATTTCAATGGTTAACCATGCTCCATCTTCAGTAATAACAGGCTGTAAGGGCAGGTTCCGTGAATCGTTGTGAGGGTACATTTCATGTTGCCAACCATCATTGTCTAAGTATTGACGAAAATATCCTTCATCATATAATAAACCCATTCCGATCGCGGGAACTCCCAGATCACTGGCGGTTTTTAAATAATCTCCGGCTAAAATACCTAGACCACCGGCATATAGTGGCAAGGCTTCAGATAAGCCAAACTCCATACTGAAATAGGCAATCTGAGCTTGTTTACTGTTGGTAAAATACTGTTCTGCCCAACAATCTTTAGTTAGGTAGTCATTACGCGCATCTAATAAGTTGTGCAGATGTGTAGAAAAGTTTTTATCAGTATGCAGTTCAGTTAAGCGCTTTACTGATAGTTTTTGAAGAACAGCATAGGGATTACGGGTTAACATCCATGTTTTGGCATCTAAATAATTCCAAAACGTATCTCCATCGTGGCTCCATGTCCATCGTAAATCGGTTGCCAAAGTTAAAATCTGTTTAACCAAAGGTTCTAATTCGATTGGAATATTTCGAGCAAGTAGCAACATGATTATCGATCTCTAGTTTTATGTCGACTAAGACAGTCGGTTTGCTAGGCAAAAGTCATTTGTTCATATCGACCATTGAAAGCTATGTTAAAATAACCAAAATTGCCTATGTCTGATTGGAGGATTTTTATCATTCGAGGCTTATTAATTTTAAGTCCAGGCTTTCTTGTAATATCAAATATGTTTTTATACTTATTTATATTTTTTTGAACCCGTATCTGACTTAAGCGGGAATTATCTAGCCTACTAATTTTCAACGCTTGACTAAGATCAAAGAAAGCGGATTCCATTCTTTAGAATGAGTCCGTGTTAGTTCCTTATAGGTTCCAACGGAACGCTGAGAGCCCAATTAACTATTTCATCATGGTTCATTTTTTTGTCTGTTCGCGCTAGTTCTTCGTTTTGATAAAATATACCTATGGTTTCAGCCACAGATATTCCAAGTGCAACAGCTGTATTTTTTTCGCTATCTATGTTAATTCTTGCAAGCCTAATATGTGGTTCTAATGACTGAACACAGTCGTCAAACGCCAATACCATTTTAGTGTTAGAGTTGGAAAAAAAAGACCAGAAAAGAATCATCAGTGGAATATCATTATGGCCCAAAAATTGGCCGATATTAACACTCGATAATTCTATGGTTTTCCCCATGAAAAGAACGTGATGACATTTTCCACACATAGGTTTGCGTACAATGTGTTCATATTGAAGTTTGTTGATAGCCCAACAGATTGGACATGCGATTTGAATCTGGGTGTTCATTTATACTTTTCCTCCAGGCCATTATTTGTTTTACAAACAATAGTTGCGTAATTTTTCAAGTCTGTGTCCGTATAATGCTAGATGTGTTCTATTGCCTTCCATACTGCATAAAGTGAATTTTGTTAATTGGCGCTATTAGTCCTATTAGTGCTAATACGGCTAATGTTTTTACAACTAAATTTACATACTTACCAAGTTAAGTATTGACGCCGATCAAATTTCATTTTTGTATTTTATTTAGTTTTGAAAAAGACAAAGATACATTGGGTTGGTTTATGAAAGGGTTAATGATTTGTGGGCTTTGGCTGAGCTGTTTATTTTCATCTTTTGTTTATTCGCAACAAACAGATACCGACGCCCTTCAAAATTTAAGTTGTACCAGTATTGAAGTATTTTCAAGACAAGGCTGTCCGCACTGCAAAGCAGCATATCAAGCACTGGAAAACCTTACCTCCCTGCATCCGCACCTTAGAATAAGTAAACGTGATATTCAGCAAACCGAAGCAAACTATGCACGTTTTGTCAGTCTTAATAAGACCCACAAAATAGATAAGCCCGGTGTGCCATCATTTTATATGTGTGGTCATTTTTGGGTTGGGTTTGACCAGGTATTCACACCACAGCAAATATTGAACTATTCTGGTTTAAAAACAACCGAACGCCTTGACGAAGCGGCTCCTGTAAAATCGGTGCGGATGCCGTTTTTCGGAGACATGACTGCTCAACGGTATGGTTTACCTATTTTCACTGTTGTGACGGGCTTGTTAGATGGCTTTAATCCATGTGCCATGTGGGTGTTGATGTTTCTGTTGTCAATGCTGGTCAATGTTAAAAGTCGTAAACGTATGGTCATCATAGCTGGTGCTTTTGTGTTGGTCAGCGGTGTTGTATATTTTGCTTTTATGGCTGCATGGTTAAATCTTTTTATCATTATTGGGATTTCCCGAAATGTTCAAATTTTGATTGCAACCGTTGCCATAGTGGTTGGTAGTATTAATCTGAAGGACTACATCGCATTTAAAAAAGGGTTAAGTCTAGGAATACCTGAAACATCAAAGTCAGGTCTATATGTGAAAGTTCGTAATATTGTGCAGGCACAGAATATTACCGCAGCTCTTTTAGGGGTAGTGATGGTTGCTGTGTTGGTCAACCTTTTGGAGCTGATTTGTACTGCTGGATTACCGGCAATTTATACACAAGTGCTTACCTTACAAAAACTACAACCAATGGAATATTATGCCTATTTGCTGCTTTATAATTTGGCCTATATTTTTGATGATGCACTTATGGTCTCTGTTGTGGTGATTACATTACATAAATATAAGGTTTCTGAAAAACAAGGTCGATGGTTAAAACTGATAAGCGGTGGATTCATCATTGCTTTAGGTTTTATGTTGTTATTGATACCAGAATACCTGTTTTAAATGACTTATAGCTGTATTTTACGTCGACAGTTTATTTTCAAATCAGAATAGGATGTTATCCAGTCTAATTGTGAAACAACGAATACCGGTGACATTTTAGTCAGGCTCTCCCTTTTATGATAAGCGTCATAGGCGAAGTACATAATTAATATTGATCATAATGTCCAAAAATCGTAAAAAGACTTTAAAAAAAACTGGCTACATATAAAAGATAACGGCATCAAATATACCTGTATAAGGTTAGTTAATAATACAGGTCGGTGTTTGATGAACATCAACATTTTTACATTAGAAACCAACAAAATAGTCATTTATTAAATAAAACTATCTGTCTAAAAGGGGGGGATCTATGAATATAAGATTGAGTTTTAGTGCTTATTTACCAGCACAAATTGCTGCAATGGTTGATGAAATTGGCGTAAAAAAAGCAACAATGCCTATTTTACCTTTAGTGATGCTGGGGATGTTGGCAGGTTCGTTTATTGGTTTAGGTGCAATGTTGTATGTGTTAATTAAATCAGATAACACATTAAGTTTTGCCAGTATTCAGCTTTTAGGTGGACTGGCTTTTTGCTTGGGACTTATATTAGTGGTTGTGGCGGGGGCAGAATTGTTTACCGGTAATAACTTAATTGTGATGGCATGGGCGGATAACAAGATTTCATTGTACGGGTTGCTTAGAAATTGGACGGTAGTGTGTATCGCTAATTTGTTTGGCGCGGCCGGTATGGCAACCCTCGTTTTTTTATCGGGGCACGTACTTATGAATGACGGAGCGATAGCTGAACAGTATTTGAATATCGCAGCGACTAAAAGTGACTTAACAAACACTGAGGCTTTATTTCGCGGAATACTATGTAATATTTTGGTTTGTATGGCTGTATGGATGGCAATTGCTGGTAAAACAGTCACCGACAAAGTGGTGGCAATTATCTTTCCCATAACCGCATTTGTAGCAGCTGGATTTGAGCATAGTGTGGCAAATATGTATTTTTATCCAATGGCTCTGCTGATCCAACACTTTTCAATCCTAGATATACCTGGAAGTCTCATCACATTTATAGATTTTTTTCGAAATATTTTTTTTGTGATTATAGGTAACATCATCGGTGGTAGTATTTTTGTTGGATTGGTGTACCACATTATCTATCAGCGAAAATATTGAGTTAATGAATTTTTTAGAATAAATAGCATAAGTTTGATATCCGTCAAAATAAAATTCCAAATAGTAATTTTAATAGATGTTAAATATTTAATGGCTAGGCTGACTATTTATGAGTACAACTCAGGTTAACAGCATCTGTCCTTTTTGTGGGGTAGGATGTGGTATTGCACTCGTGGCGAGTGATAACAATATCATTGCTGTACAACCTCTTAGTAAGCATCCAGTTAGTCAAGGAAAGTTGTGCGCAAAAGGCTGGAACACGCCCTTTGGCATCAGTCGTCATGGTCGATTAACGCAACCTTTAATGAAAGTAGATGGCAAGTTTAAGGTTGTGAGCTGGCAACATGCTCTAAGTCATATAGCCAAAAGTCTTAAACAGTTCATCAAAGAAAGTGGCCCTCAAAGTGTCGGCCTTATCAGTAGTGCTAGAGCAACCAACGAAGATAACTATGCGGCGCAAAAATTTGCCAGAGCCGTATTAAAAACTAATAACATCGATCATTGTGCACGTATTTGTCACAGCCCCACAGTCGCCGGTCTCAAGAAGACGTTAGGGTCGGGTGCGATGACAAATAGCATTGATGATGTGGGCAAAGCCGATGTGATATTGGTAATTGGTGCCGACCCTACTGAAAACCACGCAATAATTGGTGGGCAGATTATGAAAGCCAAGCTGAGTGGGGCAAAACTTATTGTGGTTGATCCACGTCAAACACGCCTTGCCAAAGTGGCTGACATGCACCTGCAACTTAAGATTGGAACTAATATCGCACTATTAAACGGTTTGTTGAATATTATCTTTGACCACGGTTGGCAAAACGATGATTTTATTAAACGACGCTGTGAGGGGTATGACGCTCTCAAGGCTCATGTTGCAGATTATACTGTTGAAAAAGTATCTAAAATTACCGGTATAAAAGGCGCCGACTTAGTAAAGACGGCAAAATTATATAGTCAAGCAAATGCCGCATTTCTTGCTTACGGAATGGGCATAACCCAATTCGTCAGTGGTACAAATAATGTGATAGCTGTATCAAACCTTGCGCTTGTTTGCGGCCAAATTGGCCGCGAAGGAACAGGCATTAACCCGTTACGAGGACAAAATAACGTGCAAGGTGCATGCGACATGGGATGTTTACCTAATGTTTATCCTGATTATCAAAGCGCCATTGACAAACAGGTTAGAGAAAAATTTAGTCATGCATGGCAAACAGAAGTCGCACTTTTACCGGGTTTGACATCACTAGGAATGAGTCATCAGGCACGACATGGTAACTTTAGAGGATTACTTATATTTGGTGAAGATCCAGTGGTGACTGACCCTGACCGCAATAAAGTCGCCCAGGGAATGCGGGCAATGGACTTGTTGGTGGTGATTGAACTATCGATGACAGAAACCGCTAAAATGGCGGACATCGTATTGCCTGCTGCTAGTTTTGCTGAAAAACAAGGCACATTTACTAACTGCGAACGCCGAGTTCAGTTGATCCACAAGGCCGTTGCACCTCCTGGTGAGGCGAAAATTGATTGGCAGATATTGAGCGAACTGGCAAACAAAATGGGGATGTCTGAATTAATGAATTGGCAAACAAGTGAGCAAGTTTTTGATGAAATGTGTCAATTAACCGACTCATTTAGCAGCATGTCATATCCTCGTTTAAAACAAAATAATGGCCTGCAATGGCCCTGTAACAAAGAATTTCCAGATGGTAGTCGTTGTTTACACACAACAACTTTTCCTATAGGTAAAGGTAAACTTATTCCTGTGGAATATGAATTGACCGATGAAATACCTAGTACCGATTATCCATATTGGTTTACCACCATGCGCTTGCACTTTCATTATGGTTGCGGCTCTATGACCCGAAAATCACCATTGTTAGAGCGCGAGACTCCGATTGGACTATTGTTTATTCATCCACAGGATGCATTGGACCTAGGATTGAAAAATCATCAAGGGGTGACTGTTTCTTCAAGACGTGGTTGTGTCGAAACAAGGATTGAGATCAGTCACCAAGTGAGTCCAGGTTTGTTGAGTATGCCTTATCATTTTAAAGAAGCCCCTTCCAATTTTTTGACTAATGATGCAATGGATCCGATAACAGAAATGCCAGAACTTAAAGTCTGTGCTGTCAATATCATTCCATTACCTGAAAACCAAACGCCACGCTCGTCTGTATTAAGCGATGTGGGGAGGAGTTATGACTGAAGCAAATAATATGGCTAATAAGTTATTAATTAATGACTTAGATGTTTTGAAACATCATATTGCTAAGTTTTATTCGGTAGTGCAGATCCAAAAAGATGTTAATGGTCAGGAACTGTGGACAGAGCAACTTGGTGATAAACTTGACCCTTTATTTGGTCATAATCATTTACCTTTAACTTCTCCAAAAGGTTTTTTGTTTGCTGAAAAAGAAGTTCTCTACAAATTTGATGGCGAAACCTTCGAGACAATATTGCCTCGAGTTCATCCAAAAGTTTTGTTCGGTGTTCAGGCCTGTGATTTAAGTGCTATCGCCTACCAAGATAAGTTTTTTGAGCACGACCCCTATTATCAAAAAAGACGTGAGCATATTCTTCTTGTTGGGATCGATTGTGAGTCACCGTGTGCCAACGGGTTTTGTGTTCAAGTCGATGCTGGTCCACACGTTAAAGATAATACAGCCGATTTGGTGTTGAGCCGTTTAAGTGTTGATGAAACTAATGAATTCTCTGAATGGCTAGTGATTGCCCAGACTGAAAAAGGTATTAACAGCATTAAAGGTATGATGTTAGATAAGGCCGATAACAAGCATCTAAAAAGGCGCAGAGAATTGTTTGAAAAAGTACGTTCTGAGTTTGTTGATTATAGCTATATCAGTAACGCTATTGAGTATCTAAACGACAATTCAGTTCCAGCACAACTTTGGGAAGAATTAAGTGTGCGATGTATGGGGTGCTCTGGTTGTACCAATCTTTGTCCTACCTGCTCTTGTTACAGTACCTATGAAGTGGTTGAAAAAAAGACAGTCACTCCTGCATCAATATCCAATGAAGTAAAACTCGAGGTTACCCATTCTGAGACAATAAGATGTTGGGATTCCTGTCTGTTTGAAGGATTTCAAAAGGAAGCCAGTGGTCATAATCCTAGTCAAAAGGCTGCCCAAAGAGTTGAAAGATTTTGGTTTCATAAGTTTTCGGATGAATACCTACCTGAGTTCCAACGATACGGCTGTGTAGGTTGTGGACGATGCGAACAAACCTGCCCGGGCAGCATTGGAGTGCATTCGGTTATGAAAAGGATAGATCAGCAATGTTGCAACTAACACCTCAAACAATCCGTATCATTGATGTGTACGATGATGGTACTCATGCAAGGCACTTTACCTTTGAACCAAAGGGTTTTGTGCATGACGAACCGATTAGTATTGGCCAATTCTTTATGTTAACCGTACCTGGTGCAGGTCTTGCCCCTTTTACTTACACATCTATTCCTGACAAAACAGGTCGCTTTAAAGCCCTCATCAGAAATGTTGGACATTTAACCAAAAAGGTATTTTCCTTAGGAAAGGGAGATGTACTTGGATATAACGGTCCATTTGGTAGGGGATGGCCAGTAGGGCTTGTAATGCATAAAGAAGTATTAATTGTTGCAGGTGGTTGTGGGTTAGCCCCCGTAGCATCCACCATTGACTATTTGATTAAAGGTGGTTCTTCAAACTCAGTCACATTGTTATATGCTTCTTTCGACATCGCGTCACAGGTACTCAAAAAAGAAAGAGCACGTTGGTCCTCCAGCATCAATCTGTTTGAAACGCTGGAAGTAGGTGGGGTGAGCGGCCGTTCTGGTTTACCAACACAATACTTATCCCATCTATTAAACAAAAATGATAGACATCCAGACATTGTGCTTACCTGTGGGCCGGAAGCGATGATGATGGCGGTTGCTAAATCCTGTCTAGACCTAGGCTTAAAAGCGTCAGATATTTGGATGTCAATTGAACGGCGAATGCGCTGTGGGGTAGGGCTATGTGGTCATTGCTATGTAGCCAATAGTTTTGCATGCAAACAAGGGCCAACTTATCGTTATGATGAGTTTGTAGCGCTTGAAAACAAAACCGTAGCCTTCGAAAAGCATCAAGGTTTATTTCAGTATTGCTAAGTGCAATGCTGTTTTGATAATATTCAACGTTTTCAAGACTTGTGCGATAACACTATTAGTACTGACTATAATAATTAAACACAATAACAGTCATAGAGGTTTCTGTAACAAAAGAACATAACCCCTGATAATGAAAAAGCTCCACGAACGCGAGTTTCTTGAAAGGTCTCACGCACACTAAGCCTTAACGCTATGTGCTGTTAGTCAAGAAGATGCCCTGAACTCAATCTCATAACGCTCAGCACCATCAGGTGCTGTTGCTATCTTATACAATGAGTAGATACCACCTATCAAAATACAGACAACCAGCATTAGGTATAACCATCCTTCTAGTTTCTTCATGAGCAATATCCTTATTGTTAGTGAGTAATGTTGGTGAGTAGTAGTAAATAGGTTTGTGAATAGGTTAGTTATAGTCTTTGATTGGCAAGGTTGCTTTTAATTTCCCTATATTTTTTAATGCTTTTAATCATAAATACTTACATAGGCCCTAGAACCTAGCCGTTAATTGCTGTGGCTCTCGGTTGTTTACACTCCACACTTTAGAGGGATGAATCGTGCAAGCTGCACTAGATGCAGGTAGTAGTCACCACCAGTCTCTGGCTTTTAATCAGAAAGACTTACGCGCACGAGACTGTGAAACGTGTGATAGTTAAGAATATAGCCCTGACTGCGTATGCTACGTTTTCTACAGCACCTTCTACGGCAAGTTTACTGGGAAAGCTTACGGGCCCCTTTGGCGCAATACTCAATTGATTCAGAACTAATTTTTTGTATTTTCTCAATAACCTTATCTACCGTTGCATAGATTTTTGTTTCTACTTTAACTTTGGATTTCGCGGGATAAGACCCCCTGAATCTTCTAACTGGCATGAACCCCGTTTTTCCGCTTCGTATCGTTGCCAATTCCTGAAGTTCAATATCCATTCTTATATCAAAAATATTATCTCTATACATACCAATTGCTTGGGTGACTCTCGCGATTACATCAAAACGGTATGGTGCATCTTTCCAATCAACTGTCTTTATGGAAAGCCGCTTCTCTAATTTATCACTCAGTAGGGTCACAAGGTTTTTAGGTACTCTCCCATCATAATCAAGTGATTTATCAACATCATCTCCTGTAACCAAGCTTGCTATATAATCCTTTTCAGATTCGCTTGCTTCTAGAGGATCAAAAAAGTGAGTAGGTATTGTGACGCTAATAGTAGCTTCCTTAGCCTTATAAAAGGATCGGAGTACATCTATGTACTAATCGTTATATGCGCAGAACAATCCTCATCTGGTCGCGTGCTAAAGAACTTGAAGGTGAAACCACCAGATTTTGATATGCATCAATACATCACTAAAAACTCACGTTAGAATTTAGATACGGTTGCTACAAAAAATAGCACTCAGAAGTTTTAAAGTCTAAAGATTATAAAGGACTCAGTAACGAAGTAGGCAAAGACGGTGTCCAAGACCGTCTTATCACAAAAGATTTATAAGGAATATAAAACTGTGAAAACGAATTCTAGCCCTAGTATTGAAAACAAAATAAATACCTATTCCTCATCCAATAAAGAAGTAAATCCTTATTGGCCAAAAGCTCTGGTCATACCATCATCTATAAATAGTAGGCCTGAACAGAAGAAACCTAAATCCTCCCTTTTTTTAAAATTAAGTAAGGCCTTAAAAAGTAAATTTATTTGTAATGATTCTCAGGCAAAATAAATGACTTGTATCTCATCAGTAGTTTCACAATACCTATGTTGACTCATTTTCTTTGTTTAAATGTAACGGCTATATGATTAGTCAGTCACTATTTGATGTCATAATTTAGAACGTGAATGCAGATATTAATGATAGCAATTGACTTAAAATACAAACAATTAATCATAAAGACATTATCTAAGAATTAATATTATGTATATTGTGACATTTCAGCCTATCAACTTTTGGCTATTATTTGGTATATTTTGACTCGGATCATTACTTCTGTTTTGAACTGTATTTTAATTAAAGTGTATTGATTATTCATACAATTAAATATCGTGATTACTTTAATTTTAGCTGACCCAAAGCTCGCCTTTGTGGTGTCAGAATTCTGCTGAGCAGACTAAGAAGTTTTGTTTGCATTCTTGGATAAATCTAAGAACAATCAATCGGCTAATGACACAAATGATACATATTGTGTGAGATCAATGCATTATTTTACATGAACTTGCGGAGTCTCGGTTAAACCTGAACTAGAGTTTGGTAGAGCGCACCGGAACATCGATTTCCCTTTACCCAACTGTGTTAATTTGGGATTCAAAAAATAGATGTAGAGACCTGATACAAAGCACAATTCCTGATCCGCCATATTATAATTGGTTGGGCTAAATTCAATAAAAAAGCGCAAATTTGATTAAAAATCGATTTTGCAAATGTACTGGATTTTTTATGTTAAAAACACTTTCACTGTTATTACAGCAAGCGACACAAAACGTGCAACTTATAACCGCCAAAAAAGCAGCTCTAGACCGCCTTAATAACAAAGGATTACTGATAGATGTGAGGGAATCAGCAGAACATTTCGCATCACCTGCTGTCGGTGCGATCAATATACCTCGAGGTGTACTAGAAATAAAAATGTTAGAAATAGAAAAAGATCCAACACGACCTATTTATCTTCATTGTGCATCTTCGCTGCGCGCTGCATTAGCGGCCGAACAATTAGCCAGAGTTGGTTATACAAATGTCAGCGTAATTAGTTGTAAGATGGATGAAGTACATAAGATGTACCAGTATTCAGAGGAATCATTCTAGGGTAGTAAAACTTCTCCTTTGTCTGCATAACATTTATTTATACTTAGTAAAATATCTACAGTTGATTCGGTTTTCCAAAAATTTTTATATCTTCAGTATCGCTGACACCTTTACTAATTAAAAACTAATATAAACATATTTTGAAGATTTTGAAATTGCCCTAGCTGGAAGTGATTTCACAGATTTAAATTAAGGTAACTATCTCAAATATTTCTATATGGTGCATTAAACCCAAAAGTAAATGAGTGCCGTTTTTTTAAACACAAATCCAGAGCCACATACTCATTTTAGAATGTCATTAATCCATTATGGGATGTGGCTTTTAGTTTTAATTTTGATACAGATCAAATTTCCTGGAGCATGTTTGATTAGGCTAACTAGAGCTTCTTGGAAAATTGGAATGAGTATGGATTATGTCACGATTAAGAAAGGGACAAATAGACAAGACAAGCCACCAAATATGCAAAGTTATCAGGAAAGTTATATTGATTTTAATTGGCAACAGGCCAATGCGTTAATTAAGGGTTACAAAAACGGTATAAATATTGGTTACGAAGCTGTCGATCGCCATGTTGAAGAAGGTTACGGTGATCAAACTGCGTTAATTTTTTTAGGTAAAAAAGACCAAAGGCATATTTTATCGTATCGCCAGCTGCAACAAAATAGCAACCAGTTTGCTAATCTTCTGAATGACTTTCAGATTGAAAAGGGGCACTTACTGTGTAGTTTGACCGATCGAAGCCCGATAATGTATACGGCTATAATGGGGTGTTTAAAATCTGGCGTAGTGTTCAGTCCATTATTTGCTGCATTTGGGCCAGAGCCAATAAAATCTCGCATGAAAATAGGCGGCGCCAGAGTACTACTTACAAGCGCTCGGCTTTATCGTAAAAAAATAGCGCCTTGGCGCGATGAATTTAAGTCTTTAAAACAGGTGTTACTTTATGACTGTAAAGGCCAATGTCCTGAGGGTTGTGTTGACTTAGACCTTGTATTAAAACAACACAGTGATGCATACCAAATATGTGAAACAAGCTCAAAAGATACGGCTCTTTTACACTTCACAAGTGGTACAACCGGTAAACCCAAGGGCGTGGTTCATGTGCATGAAGCAGTCATTTATCATAAATATTCAGGCTACTGTGCGCTGGATATTCATCCTCAAGATATTTACTGGTGTACCGCTGATCCAGGCTGGGTAACGGGTATTTCTTACGGTGTCATTTCGCCATTATGTAACCGCGCCACACTTGTCGTTGACAATGCTGAATTTGACCCAGTTCGATGGTATAGCATTTTGGAAGCAGAAAAAGTCAATATTTGGTATACCGCGCCTACCGCTATTCGGATGTTAATGAAGTCAGGTAACGAATTGTGCCAAGATTATGATTTATCAGTACTGCGCTTTTTGGCAAGTGTAGGAGAACCCCTTAATCCAGAAGTAGTAGTTTGGAGCCAAGAGTACCTAGGCAAACCTTTTCATGATAATTGGTGGCAAACAGAAACTGGTGGGATCATGTTGGCCAACTTTATTGGTGAAAATGTTAAGCCTGGTTCAATGGGCAGACCATTACCAGGTATTGAAGCCGCAATTATTAAGACAGATGACCAAGGAAATATCATCAGAGTTACCACACCTGGTGAATCGGGAGAGTTAGCATTTAAAAAAGGTTGGCCATCCATGTTCCGTAATTATCTGCACGAAACTGAACGATATCAAAGTTGTTTTAAAGGTGATTGGTACCTCAGTGGTGACTTAGCCTATCAGGATGAGGACGGGTATTTTTGGTTTGTGGGTCGTAGTTCAGACTTAATTAAATCTGCGGGTCATTTGATTGGTCCGTTTGAAGTTGAGAGTGCATTAATAGAACATCCTGCCGTTGTTGAAGCTGGGGTCATTGGCATACCTGACCCAGTTGCAGGAGAAATAGTTAAAGCTTTTGTGTCACTCAAATTTGGTTGCGTACCCGACTCTGATTTAATTAAAAGCATCATGGCCCATGCTCGCAAAAAATTGGGCTCTGCTTTAGCGCCAAGAGAAATTGTCGTTAAACAAAATATACCTAAAACCCGTAGTGGAAAAATTATGCGAAGATTGTTAAAAGCGCGCGAACTTGGCTTGCCCGAAGGTGATATTTCCACTTTAGAAAGTGACGAAAGCGATAGCATAAAAATAAGCAATGAAGACTAGCTAAATGAAGAAAAAACAATATGAATATTGAAAACAGTAAAGTCCATATGGACATCGCACACTTGCAATTCTTGTTCAAACAAATGTTACGCATCAGGCGTTTCGAAGAGAAGTGTGCCGAACTCTACACCCAAGAAAAAATCCGTGGCTTTTTACACCTCTATATAGGTGAAGAGGCTGTTGCAGTAGGTGTGATGCAAGCATTAAAAGCTGAGGATGCAGTATTTGCCACTTACCGAGAACATGGTCATGCCTTAGCCCGCGGTTTAAGTATGGATAAAGTGATGGCTGAAATGTTTGGTAAAGTCACAGGCAGCAGCAGAGGCCGAGGTGGATCAATGCATATTTTTGATGTTGAAAAGCGATTTTATGGAGGCAATGCCATTGTTGCTGGAGCCCTACCATTAGCGGTTGGTTTAGCTTTAGCCAATAAAATGCAGAAAAAAAATGATGTGGTGGTATGTTTTTTTGGTGAAGGTGCGGTAGCAGAAGGGGAATTTCACGAGAGCCTTAAATTAGCTCAGCTGTGGCAACTACCCATCTTATTTGTGTGTGAAAATAACGGCTATGCCATGGGCACTGCTCTGGCAATTTCAGAGTCGGAGCAACACATATTTCGTAAAGCACAAAGTTACGGTTTAATGTCACATGCTGTTGATGGAATGAATGTGGTCGAGGTCGAATCAGCTGCGACCCAATACTGTCAAAGAATTCGAAAAGGTGGTGGACCCTGTTTATTGGAGTGTAATACTTATCGTTTTCGTGGTCATTCGATGTTTGATACTCAGCTTTATCGTGAGTCTGATGAAGTAGAAGCATGGAAAGGCAAAGGCCCGATTATGAAGTTACAACGCTGGCTTGAAGTGAACGGAAAGCTAAGTAGCGCTGAATTAAAACTGATTGAAGATCATGTGGCAGAAGAAATTAACCTGTCTGTAGCTTTTGCCGAGCGTAGCGAGATAGAAGATATATCTGACTTATATCTTGGGGTTTATGCGGAGTCAGGATCTTGAAAAATAAAACTTTAACGTATCGAGAGGCACTCAAAACAGCCATTGGTGAAGCCATGCGTAACGATGAACGTGTTTTTCTGATGGGCGAAGATGTAGGTAACTACGGTGGTTGTTATGCTGTATCAAAGGGGCTATCAGAGGAATTTGGATCTGACAGAGTGATTGATACTCCCTTATCTGAATCAGGCTTTGTTGGCGCTGGTATAGGGGCGGCTATAGGTGGAATGCGTCCGATAGTCGAAGTGATGACTGTTAACTTTAGTTTGTTGGCACTCGACCAAATTGTTAACAATGCAGCCACGTTACGGCATATGTCTGGGAATCAAATTGGTGTGCCTTTGGTTATACGTATGGCCACTGGTTCCGGCAAACAATTAGCTGCACAGCATTCCCATAGCTTAGAAAATTGGTATGCACATGTTCCAGGCATCAAAGTACTCGCACCTGCTACAGTGGCAGATGCTCGCTATATGCTCTGTATGGCTCTGAAAGATCCAGACCCTGTCATACTCTTTGAACATGTTATGTTGTATAACGCGACTGCTGCAATTCCAAAGCCTGAAGATTGCCCAGATATGCATCAAGCGTGGGTCAGAAAAGGTGGTAATGATATAAGCTTAGTTACTTACGGTGGTTCGCTTTTAAAGACATTGCAAGCTGCCGGTGAATTAGAGGAGCAGGGTATAAGTGCAGAGGTCGTTGACCTAAGGTGTTTGCGCCCCCTTGATACTCAAACCTTGTTTAAATCGGTGAATAAAACCCATCGTGTATTAGTGATTGACGAGGGGTGGCGTACCGGAAGCTTAGCAAGCGAAATATGCGCACTAGTAGCAGAGCATTGTTTTTGGTCGCTGGATGCACCACCAAACCGAATCTGCAGTAAAGAAGTCCCTATTCCTTATTCGCAACACTTAGAACGCGCCGCCACACCACAAGTTGCACAAATAGTCGAGGCCGCTTTGGTATTGTTGAACCGAGATGTTGCATAATGAAAATACTCACTATGCCATCTTTTGGCGCTGACATGGCTGTGGGCACTATTGTTAAATGGAACGTGAAACCTGGCGACTCAGTATCTAAAGGCGATATTATTGCCAGCATTGAAACCATGAAAGGTCTTATTGATATGGAGGTGTTTGACGACGGTATCATTGTTACATTATTGGCGGGTGAGGGGGATGAATTAGAAATTGGTTGTCCTATTGCAGAACTTCAGCTAAAAAATGAAGAAGATTCAAACAATAACCCTGAACAAATAATGGAAAGTGTTGTGCCACATAGTCTTGAAGTTGATTCCAATAGAGCTGTTAGTCAAGAGATTGCTGGCCACTCATCAGATAGTCAACATGTTGAAGGTAAAGTGAGGAGGGTGCCCACAGACGTAGAAGAAAAAAGCAGTTATAGCCTAAATACTAAACGACCAAAAATATCCCCCGCAGCACGCAACAAAGCAGAACACTTAGGCATTGATTGGCGTCAACTTCCTCAAGGAACAGGGCCAGATGGCGCTGTGTTGTTAGATGATATTAATATTGCAGATAAACGACCTACAGAACCAGCATCAGATAACGTTAAAGACTCTAACGATATGATGCGAGAAGCCATTGCTTTGACTGTCAGTCGTTCAAAGCGAGATATTCCTCATTATTATCTGCAATTAGATATGTTGCTAGACAACACATTAAATTGGTTGAGCCACCACAATGTAGAACTGCCCCCTAGTCAACGCATATTGAGCAATGCGGTTATCTATTCAGCTATTGCTCGTGCATTAACGGCGTTTCCTGCGTTTAATGGTTTTTATCGCGACGGACATTATCAGCCATCAGACTCTATACATTTGGGTAATGCAATTAGTTTGCGACAAGGCGGTTTGATGGTTGTAGCAATCCATGATGCGCAACGCCTAGGGCTGGTCGAGTTGATGGAAAAAATCAAAGATCAAGTAAATAGAGCCAGAAATGGAGGGCTACGCATGTCTGAAATGCAAGATGCGACAGTCACCGTATCTAATCTTGGAGACAGAGGCTCAGACACTATTCAAAGTATTATTTTCCCGCCTCAGGTGGCTATAATTGGTATAGGAAGGCCGCGCATTGTGCCCTGGGTAATCGATAACAGGGTGACTAGTGCAACCATTGTCAGCATGAGTCTTGCCGCAGATCATCGAGTCAGTGATGGTCATTCTGGGGCCCGCTTACTCAACAAAATTAATGCACTTTTACAAACACCTGAGAGACTAGTATGAATAACAACCAATCATTGAAAGACCTAGTGTGTAAGCTAATATTAAATATTGCACCTGAAGCAGATGTGCAGCATCTCGATCCTAACGAGGAATTAAGAGAAGAGCTTGATTTAGACTCGATGGATTTTATGAACCTACTGGATTTAATCGTAAAAGAAACCGGTGTGAATGTGCCTGAGAGTGATTATGCAAAAGTGAATTCCTTACAATCTTTGAGTGAATATATTGACAGCCGAAAATAGTTTATTTTTAAAGTGATGGTGAGCTTCGAACAATATAAAAATTTATCAACTCATGCCCATGGGCCTTAATTAATTCAGCAGTCTGACCAATTTGATTAAGACCCTTGAGAATTTTTTCATTATTTATAGCAAAATTTTTTAGGAACCCGTCTTGGTAGCTTCTCAAAATTTTTACTCGTCATAACTGTTGTTATTAATCCTTCCCCAAATTAGCCCTTAGACGTTCTTTTAAAGATACGAGTACTTAATGAAAGCTCAACACATTTGGTGTTGGTATTGGCTGTAGTACTCAAAAAAGTGTAACGCCAGAAAATACAAGACCCAAATTACAATCAACTAAGTGTAATCTTCTTTTTTACATGACTTTCCAAGGCGAATATCATATTTCTGGGTGAGTGATAACCATAGAATTAGGCTCTGATTTTTTAAATTTAGATTTGTTTTTAGACAATAAGACACAGTCATAACTATAAAACGCTGCATGGATATATTAAGCCTTCATCTTACTACTTTTTGATCTCTGTCAATTTTTTTGAGGGCCCACGGCATACGCTAATGAAGAGTTTACTTTAATGCTAGAAAATTAGGGAGAGTTAGCATGAGCCATGGAACCACACTATTTAAAAAAACCTCTATTGCTCTGGGGATAGTTACTTTAGTAAGTACAAAATTTGTTTCTGCCGCTAGTTGGAGTAGTGGAGACTGGTCTGTTAGCTTTGATTCCAATTTTTCACTTGGCACCAGTATTAGAACAGAAACACGTGACTTATCACTAGTTGGAAACAGTAACCAATCACAATTTGACTGGACTGGTTATAATTCAGCCACTAACCCTTTATACAGCCCAGCACAAGTGTGGGCACAAGCCGACGGGGCTTATTCTACTAATGGTGATTTGGGCAACCTTAACTTCGACAAGAATAATACCATTTCTACTCTGTTTAAAGGGGTACACGAATTAGACCTACAGTATCAAGATATGGGGGTGTTTTTACGGGGAATGTATTTTTATGATATGGAGTTGAAAGACAAAACACGGGATTGGCAAAATCCTATTACTGCACAAACACAGGACCCTTGTGAGTCGCCAACGGCTAGTGATGAGTTATGTTCAGATGTGCGTTTGTTAGATGCATTTTTTTATTCTGACTTCTACCTAGGGGATGTTCCAGTGAGCTTGCGAATTGGTCAGCAGGTTATCAGTTGGGGAGAAAGTACCTTTATTCAGCACGGTATTAATACTATCAATCCAGTCGATGTTTCTAGGGCACTGGCACCAGGTGCTGAGTTAAAAGAAGTGTTTATTCCAATTGGAACTGTCTTTGCTTCTTTTGGATTAACAGATGAATTCAGTGTGTCTGTTTATTATCAATATGAGTGGGAACGTAGTCGTTTACCGCAAGCGGGGAGTTACTTTGCAACCAATGACTTTGCAGGTGAAGGTGGGCAAAGTAGCAATATTCAACTTGGCTTTAGTGGCAACCCAGATATTGATTTAGACATTTTATTGGCTAGTCTTAATGGCTTAGGTGATGCGCTTCGCCTGGGTGCCGATGCATCATTAATTGGTCTGGCTTATCTGGCTAATTCAACTAAAGTTGCATTAAGAGGCTATAGCGACAGTGCCCACGATGATGCAGATGATGATGGGCAATATGGTATCAAACTGTCATATTTCGCTGAAAATATGAATGAAACTGAGTTTGGTTTATATCTGATTAATTACCATAGTCAACGTCCTTTGATTTCTGGTGTAGCCTCAAATTTCACTTCTGCTGCTATTGGTGCTGATTTGGGATATATCGCAGGGCAAGAACTCACTAAGGACAATGTAACGGACCTCCAAGCCTTTACAAAAACACGTTTTGTCTACCCTGAAGATATTAAATTATATGGATTGAGCTTTAATACTAATTTGGGGGATACCGCTTTGGCGGGAGAGATTGCATATCGTGTGGATGAACCCTTACAGATAGATGATGTGGAGTTGTTATATGCCGCCATGCCTCAACAACTAGCCATTGCTGGTATTGCCCCACCATATGCGGGTATTTCTCAACTTGATAATTATCTGGGGTATGTGGTTGGGCCCGGCGAGACAGCCCAAGGGTATTTAACTTCAGATACAGTACAAATTCAGGCCACGGCTACTCATATATTTGGCCCTGTGTTAGGCACTGATAATCTAGTGATTTTAGCAGAGCTGGGTTACGTAAGTATTGAAGATTTTCCTGACCCCAATTTAATTCGTTTAAATGGTCCAGGAACAGCGCGTAGCCCCTCACTTCAACCTACAGCTGACGGGGATCCTCGAACTGCATTGCATACAATAATATCGAACGGCCCTGAACTTAATCCCTTCCCAACTAACAGTGCTTGGGGTTACAGACTATTAGCCAATGTCACTTTTAATAATGTGTTTGCAGGAATTAACATCAACAACAGGTTCACTTTTGCACATGATGTTGATGGCATTACCCCAGACCCCATGTTTTTGTTTGTTGAAGGACGAAAATCGGCCAGTGCTTCTGTAACGTTTGACTACCTGAATAAATGGTCTGCAACAGCTGGTTATAACGCTTTTTGGGGAGGAGTAGGTACTACCAATGCTCTCTCAGATCGTGATTTTGTTTCTTTTAACCTTAAATATTCAATATAGGACGTCAAATCATGATGAAGAAAATAAATCTGGTTTTTGCCGCTTTAACCCTCACAATTGGCGCAAGTCATATACAAGCAAAAGTCTCTGAAGAAGAAGCAGCAAAGCTAGGTAACGAACTTACACCTTTAGGCGGGGACAAATCTGGCAATGCTGATGGTAGTATTCCCCCTTGGACTGGGGGTATTACCAGCCCACCCGGGGGATATCAGCCAGGTGATAACCATCCCAACCCTTATCCTGATGACAAACTGTTATTTGAAATAACAGGGGCAAATTATAAAGAATACACTGATTTTTTGAGTGATGGCCAACAAGTATTATTTGAAACATACCCCGACACTTATAAGCTACCTATTTATCCTAGTCGTCGCTCTGCTTCATCACCACAGTTTGTTTATGATGCCACTAAAAAAAACGCACTCAGTGCTGAATTAGTACAAGGAGGAAACGGTATTAAAAATGCTGTTATTGGTATTCCTTTTCCTATTCCCACAAGTGGTGTGGAGGTAATTTGGAATCATATATTACGTTATCGCGGAGAAACCATTAAACGTTTTGCTGGCCAAGCTTCACCGACCGCTAGTGGAGACTATAATATTATTGGTTTTGAAGATGTGTTGCTAGTCAAGTATTCAGCTAAAGAAGCCACTGCCGATCAATTGTTTGAAGAAAATATTTTGATGAAGTTTAAGCAAAAAATTACTTCGCCAGCGCGTCTGGCTGGCACTGCATTGTTGGTGCACGAAACGATGGATCAGGTTAGAGATCCTCGCCAGGCATGGACTTATAATACGGGCCAGCGTCGCGTTAGAAGAGCACCTAACATTGCTTATGATGCCCCGGGAACTGCTGCTGATGGATTAAGAACCACTGACGATTTTGATATGTTTAATGGTGCACCAGACAGATATAATTGGGAATTAAAGGGTAAAAAAGAAATGTATGTGGCCTATAACAATTATCAGTTACACAGCAGCAGTGTAAAGTACGCTGATATACTTAAGCCTAGGCATATTAATCCAGATTTAACGCGTTTTGAGAAGCATAGAGTATGGGTAGTGGAAGCCACATTAAAAGATGAGTTTAGGCATATCTACCATAAACGCGTTTTTTATATAGACGAAGATAGTTGGCAAGTTCAACTTGCTGATATGTATGATAGTCGAAACGAAATATATCGGGTGGCCATTGCATATGGCATTAATTATTACGAAGTGCCAGCACAATGGTCAACCCTAGATGTTTTACATGATCTTAACTCTCGTCGTTATTTAGCATTAGGCTTAGACAATCAAGAAAACATGTACCAGTTTGGCATTGAATTAGATGACCGCGAGTTTACGCCCCAAGCATTGCGCCGTGAAGGAAAGCGTTAAGTCATCTTAAATGGTGGCAATGCCAACCGTTTTTTTATTCATAAAGAAGCCTCATATGAAAATAAGAACAGCTAGTTTTATCGCAGTCATATTATTCAATACCCCTAACTGGGCCAAGGTTGACGTGCAATCTTATCCAGCCCCCTTAGTATCTAGCTCACTGCTTCTAGATATTGCTCAGTCCGACTCACGGCTGATTGCTGTGGGGGAAAGAGGGCATGTTTTATTATCAAAACACACTCAGGATTGGTCTCAGGTTGTAGTCCCTAGTTTAGCCACTTTGACCGCTGTCGACTTTAATGGAGATAAAGGCTGGGCAGTGGGTCACGACACCACTATTTTGATGACGACCGATGCTGGTGTGAGTTGGTCATTGCAATACTACACGCCACAAATAGAACGTCCCTTGTTGGATGTTCATTTTTTTAATGCTAACCATGGTATTACTATCGGCGCATATGGCACTTTTCTAAGAACCCAAGATGGCGGTGTAACTTGGGTATCTGAAATACATTCAGAATTTTTGAGTCAGGACGATCTCGATTATTTAGAAGAAATTAGATTAGAGGACGAAGCCTTTTATATAGAGGAATTAGCCTCAATTTCACCTCACTTAAACAGCGTTTCACAAAGCGGTGAAAGATTATATCTGGCTGGAGAAGCAGGGTTGTTGGCTATAAGTGATGACATGGGACATACCTGGCAGCGTATGGATATTGATTACTACGGTTCTTTTTTTGACTTCGCTAAAACCGAGTCAGGCAGAGTTTTCGCTGCGGGTCTTCGTGGTCATTTATTTGAGTTGGACCATGATAAACAACAATGGAATGCGATTAATTCCGGTAGCACCTCTTCTCTTAACGCCATTATTTCTATTGATGAAAAAAACTCGATGATTTTAGGTAATAATGGTGCCCGGGTTCGTATCTCAGAAACACAAGTAACTTATACCCAAAGTGATGATGGAAAAGCGATCCTCAATGGTGTTTTTCAAGACGGGCAGGTTGTTGTGGTCACAGAAATTGGTATTAAATATATACACAAGGATTTGTAATTCGCCATGTCTACAATCATCAATTTTACCGAGTCACTCATTTTTAGAAACAGACTGATCGTTATTTTTATGTTTTTAATCGCTACCCTGTTTCTAATTTACCAAGCATCACAGCTTAAATTAGCGGCTGGTTTTACTAAAAATATTCCCTTGACCCATGAATATATGCGTAATTATATGAAACATGCTAAAGACTTTGGCGGGGCAAATAATGTATTAGTATCGGTGTGTGACAAGGATGGGGATATTTTCAATGCAGCGTTTTTTAATACCCTAAAAGAGGTACATGACCAGCTGTTTTTTATTAATGGTGTAGACCGCTCTTTGGTTAAATCTTTGTTCTCTTCGTCTACACGATTTACCGAAATTGTTGAAGGGGGGTTTGCAGGCGGTCCAGTGATACCTGCTGATTTTAAAGCGACCAATCCGGCAGCCTTACAAACCGTTTCCCAGAATATAAATAAAGCAGGAATTGTTGGACGATTGGTGTCTGATGATTTTAAGTGTGCGATGGTTACCGCGCAATTACTGGAACTGGATCCCGATACAGGGAAAAAGCTAGACTCCTTGGAAATTGCTGAAGAACTTGAACAACAAGTGCGCGTTAAATTTGAAAACGAACGGGTCAGTATTCATATTATCGGCTTCGCCAAAATGATTGGCGATGTGGCTAAAGGTGCACAAGGTGTGTTGGTGTTTTTCGCCATCGCCATCGCTATCACTGCGGTTCTGGTATTTTTCTTTTGCAAATCAATGATGTTAACTCTGCTACCTTTATTGTGCTCGGTAATAGCGGTTATCTGGCAACTTGGCTTATTAACCCTGCTAGGATTTGGATTGGATCCAATGTCAATATTGGTGCCTTTTTTGGTCTTTGCCATAGGTATCAGTCATGGGGTGCAGATGATTAATGCGCTGGGTAAACAGGTGGTTGCTGGCAGTGACGTAGGACCTGCAGCACAACTGGCTTTTCGAACTCTGTTGATTCCAGGTGGCATCGCCTTGTTATCAGATACAATAGGATTTATGACCTTGTTGGTGATTAATATTGGCATCATACGGGAGCTTGCGATTACCGCAAGTATGGGGGTGGCGGTGATTATTTTGACCAATTTGGTCTTACTTCCTGTGCTTATGTCGTTCGTGAAACTTGGCGATAAATACAAGAATAAGTTTAGTCATAAAACCCAATGGTCTACAAAATTTTGGCATGTCATAAGTGCCTGTGCTAGCCCAAAGGTTGCGCCTGTAGTCTTGGTTACCACAACAATATTATTTGTATTTGCATGGTTTCAAGCACAAAACATGAAAATTGGCGATCTCCATGCTGGGGCACCTGCATTACATAGCGACTCTCGTTATAATCTTGATACTGCTTTGATCACCAGTAAATATGGTATCAGTGTGGATTATTTATCCATACTAGTAGAAACAACACCAGAAGCTTGTACATCATATCAGGCGATGAATGCCATTGATGAATTGCAGTGGAAAGTATCCAATATTCAGGGCGTACAGTCTGCTGTTAGTTTGGCATCCGTTGCCAAATTAATTAATGCTGGTTATAACGAAGGTAATCCTAAGTGGCGTGTTTTACCCCGTAACCAACAAACATTAGTACAATCTATCTCACGTATCCCTACATCTTCAGGTCTGCTTAATGGTGATTGTTCAGTGATGCCCATCATTTTATTTATGCAAGATCATAAAGCAGAAACGATTAGCCGTGTCATTAATGCAGTTAAGGCGTTAAGACAGGAATACCAAACCGATAGTTTACAATTTAAATTGGCGTCTGGGCCTATTGGTGTCATGGCTGCACAAAATGAAGCGGTGGATGCAGCGCAAGAGCCGATGATGCTCTATGTATTTGGCGCTGTTATTTTATTATGTTTAATCAGCTTTAAGTCACTACGGGCGACACTTTCAGTGGTGATCCCTTTATACGTGGTGTCGGTGATGGCTCAAGCGTTGATGACCTATTTACATATTGGATTGACCGTTGCTACTTTACCCGTCATAGCCTTAGGAGTAGGCATAGGGGTTGATTACGGTATCTATATATTATCGACCATGAATAATAAACTGAAGGAAGGCATGGCTGTGCGCCAAGCATATTTTGAAGCACTGATAGAACGGGGCAGTGCGGTATTATTTACTGCCGCCACGTTAGCCGTAGGGGTGAGTACCTGGGTTTTTTCAGCCTTAAAGTTTCAAGTGGATATGGGGGTTTTACTCACTTTCATGTTTGTTGTAAACATGTTGGGAGCTATTATTGTTTTACCAGCGCTGGCTTCGATTTTTTGGCGCAAACAAGGCTGATTATTATGAGCATAATCATGCGTATAATGACGAGCTAAGCCTAGAACTAACACTTTGCAGCACTGTAATCCCAACACTATAATCCCAACACCCGCGGTTGAATCGTCTTGCCTTCGACCTTATCCACACACGGCGCGAGGTGTTTGTAAATAGACCAGTTGATAAGTTTTTAGTACTTTTTAACATCGGCAGTTGCACGTGAATATTTCCCTCCTGTTACAGATAAGAGCGCATCAATGAATGCTACCCACATGTCATACCTTAATTGCTGCTGTAGTGTAGGAGAGGGTGCTTCATATCGTGTTGAGTGTGGGTCGATAACTTCTGCACTGCCATCAAACAGGGCTTGACAGATTTCATTAACAGAGCATTTTTTCGATATGTCCGTAATGATTTTTTTCTTGTCCTTGATGTCAAATGGAACACAATATGCAACTGCTTGTGGTTGCGTATGCATAACCGTTTCAACAAAATAGTCATCATCTCACATGGCTTTGTCGGCATCATGAGTAAAAAAGGATGTTGCTGGGACAATGCTGTAGCAGAAAGTTTCTTTGGAAGTCTAAAACAAGAGCGAGTGCCTTAGCGTAATTACTCAACCCAATTTAGCGCCCAATAATATATCTTGAATTACATAACCATGTGGTACAACAGCCATAGACTTCATTCGTATTTGGATTACCAAAGCCCTAATGACTTTGAAAGACAAAACAATGATTTATAAAAAGTAGCTTAACTGGGGGGGGGCGTTTTAGGTTGACCACGTCACCCTATTTATTTAGGGCTTTTTTTGCTTAAAATTAAGTGATTTGTATTTATAAGATTTTATAAGGCTAATCCCATAAACCATAAACCATAAACCATAAACAATAGCGTGGAATACCGAACAACTCATCTGACACTAAGCGTGGATATCAAGGTAGTTGGAGTTTCTAATAATGTTTATCAGAAAGTTCAGTAAGGCGATCTAGCCTTTCAGTTATTTCATCAAGCTGTGTGAAATGAACGTTTAAATTTGATTTTATCCATTCTTCTGTCAGTTTATCAATAGAATCTTTTGTATTTGACGGCTGAAGAATTACAGAAAGAAGAATGGAAAATAAAATTATTTGGGAAATGTCGATTGGGAGTTGCGATAGTTCGATGCTATGAAAAGCATATAGGACATAATTTATTCCTAGTAGTGAGGGATAAGAAACGCCTAATAAAAAAATCACATAGAGAGAAATAGCAATTATGGCTATGGATACCAAGCTGGATATTAGTACACCATACTTGAAATTTTCTAAGCTGTCTTTAATGTTCACGAAAGCCTAATTTGATGTATAACGCCCAATTAACAGGCAAAAAATAGTTGGTTAAAATAAGCGACGCAGGAGCAAAAACCAACTGTTTTTTGTCCTTTAGAATGACTTGTTATATTTTTTATACCATAATGTAATATATATAGGTACTTATAGGGTTTGATATCATGGCTAAAAACACAAGCGTAACATTAGGCGATCATTTTGATCAGTTTATAAACCAACAACTTAATACTGGTCGTTATGGCTCAGCAAGTGAAATTATTAGAGCTGGATTAAGAGTGTTAGAAGATCAAGAAGCTAAACTTTTAAACTTACGCAATATGCTAATCCAAGGCGAACAAAGCGGGGTTGCCGAATACAGCTATGACAATTTGTTGATTGAGATAGATAAAGATAACCATTAATGAATAAATTTTTACTATCTTCGAAAGCCAAAACCGATTTAATTAAAATAGCTAAATATACCCAATTAACTAGGGGAATAGCTCAACGTAACGATTACCTAAAAGTATTAGATAGCATATTTCAATTGTTAGCTAATGAACCTGAGTTAGGGTTTAATTGTGATTACATTAGAGAGGGTTACAGCAAATACCCACAAGCTAGTCATGTGATTTATTACAAAGAGTATAAAAACAGCCAAATATTTATAGTGCGTATATTGCATAAAAGTATGGACGTTAACTCCGCACTCTAGAAAAATATAACGCTTTAGTGTTTGTACGGCGTGCTTTTCAATGCCGTGTAAACCTGTGTTGAACGTTTTCAATTGCCGCATCTCTAAATTTTAGTTTGATTCATGCTGTAGGAATTTGTAATTTTTGCAAAGACGAGGTGGGCGACTAGTTTATTGGAGAGGTTTACGATTACCTATTTATTATTCATCACTTTCTATTTCTCACGTCGACGAGCACTGCAAATTAGCTGTGTCATTCCAGTTTCGCTAGATCTGCATTCCAGAGTTGGAATAGAAATGACAACACAGAACAATTTATGATTATTATTATGAAATACTCAATTTAACATAATATACATTATAGGAACTCTATAGTATGGATATATATTGGTACTTGGTTGATTGTTTAAACTGCAAATAATGCAATAGTATAGCTGGGTAATACATTTATGGGACGCTGTGTACTTCGTTTGGGGCTTACATGGTGTTACCTTACTTCATTCACACAGCAACATGATAATGCCAAATGTTGCCTGAACTAATTATGGATGATTGTCTGTAGCAATTGCTGTTGCACTTAATCTATGCACATGTGGCTGACTTCTATTCCAGCTGACTGCAACTCAAATGGCTATGAGGATTGTCAGCTTAAGTGAATAACCATAACCAGTGATTCTTTCAGTGTTCAATGCTATTTAGGCCTTACTATTGTATTTAGTTTTTGCATATGTAAGTTTGCCGCTGACACCTCACCAAAATAACTGTCTATCAGTTTTCCATCTTGTGATTAATACAATGTTATGGATAAACTATGAGCATCCATAATGGTGGCCATATCGCCGTTTATATCATGCTTGATAAACTGCTTATCGATGTTTAATGTCCGCCCCAGATTTAACATAATAATATGTACGTCTGTATTGCGCTATTGTGCATAGATAAATACATGAATGTCTGATCTACATGGCTGGCACCAAGTGGCTCGTAAATTTATGACTGTGTTCTTATCTTTATTGATCGACTGAACATTGATTTTTTAATCATCGAGTTACACTAATACCAAGTCCGGCATAACGTCTTGGGCTCGCATGCACTGAGCGCCGACATATTTATAATAAAGAGTCATGGAGTTATTACCACTGCGTAATAGTACCAATTAGCATGTTACTGTGATTAAGTTTTATCAATTCAAGACCATCAGATAGTCAAAATACAGCGAGAATGTTTAGTTAGTTTATCAGGTTGTTTCATATGCGTATAATTAGCGTTATACGGCTATACCTATATATGTAAGCAGCTAAGTTAAATTTAGGGTATATAACTAACAGATTGTAATTGGATTACTGTGATTATTTTGGCGAAATAACGGTTATTAAATAAGTAAATATTTACGTAGTGTTTGCAACAAATTAGTCAGTAAGCGCGCTGTTAAAAGCCATTAAAATTGGTTAACGCAGAATTTAAACATACGATGGCAGCAACAATGTATCAGCAGTACCATCCACCCACCTCCATTCTGCAAGCTAGATACAACGGTATCTCTTAAATAAGCTATGAGTATTAAGTTATTTGGATCTGACTTTACTAAGGCTGAACATAGTACGCTTCTAATATTTTGCCTAAGAAGGATGAAGGTATAATACAACCTCCCCGCTTCATTCCTATTGTACTTTGTAGAAGTAAGCTTATGTGACAGTGTTTTTTTAGCGCCTAACTTCAGATCTAATGGCTTTGGGTATATTCCTAAGATAAAGACTAAATAGCATGATAAGCAATCAGATACTGTGGTACTGAGCCCAGAGCTAAGATTAAGATAATAAGTGCGCTAGAGAGTAGCGGTTAAGAGGATTTAAACAAAAATTATATCAACTGGATAAGCATACAGTTAAAATCATTTATATATACTTATGTCATGTTTACACATCACTATGAACCAAAATTTCATGCCTTTATTTCCCCATGCAAATCAGCTTGATTTGGGAGTTGATTACATCAATCAACATATCAGTGAGCTAGACAGAAGCATTCCTGACGCTGCTTACAGCTATGAACTGGCAATAGAATATTTGGCTGAGAATCGCTTTAACGCCAATAATTTCAAGTCTATTCGCGGTGAGTTAAATGTGTTGTTTAACTGGACTTGGTTTGTGTGCGGCATGTCCATAGCTGAGATTGATCGTATCGCCTTGCGTAAATTCATTGATTTTTGTAATCAGCCCCCTGCCCATCTTATTGCACGCACCTCCTATCCATTTTTTATTACCGAGGCGAAAACGACCTTATTGCAAGCTAATCCTAAGTGGCAGCCTTTTGTTCATCGTGGTTTAGGTAAATACATACGTAAAACAAGTACCTTAAAAGCTCAGCTTTCACTGTTGAGCAGTTTTTTCTTATTTCTTAATGATGTGGAATATCACGATAAGAATCCTGCTGCGATTTTATTGCGACGATTAAATGTTAACAATACTCATGTAGCGGATCCAGAAGTGGGGGAAAAGGCATTGAGTTCCCTGCAGTGGCGGAGTGTATGGGATGTTGTCAATGAGTTGGCAGACAAACAGCCAGAGAAACATCAGCGCAGTCGTTTGTTGTTCGCCCTACTCTACTTACTTTACCCCAGAGTGTCAGAAATAGCAGCAAGGCCAGGCTTTACACCCTTAATGAGTAGTTTTTTTAAACATAGAAGCGGTAATTGGGTGTTTAAAATCCCCCGAAGTAAAGGTGGGAAAAGCCGTATCATTCCCTGTCCAGATGAACTTCTTCAGTGTTTAAAGGACTATCGTCGTTATCTGGGGTTAAGCGATTTGCCACAGCCCGATGAAAAAATCCCATTATTTGTGCGCCATAAGGCTGGCACTCATGGCCGTGATACGGGCGTGTTAAATGCTCAACTGGGAATTGAAGCAATTCGTAACATCGTACGTGAAATTTTTGATTTAACCGCCTCTAAGCTTACGTCAGATGAACCACACGCCGCCGGCGAATTACGGCAATTCAGCGTGCATTCGTTGCGCCATACCGGCATATCTACCTCCATCGCAGCGGGCACCCCTTTACAAGTTGTGATGAAAAATGCCGGGCATGCTGATTTATCAACCTTATCGATTTATATTAGTGCAGACTTACAGCAACAAGTTACGGCCACGGTAAGCCGTGACCTGTAGACTCGAGCCCCTCGATATTTACTGAGTTTGTGATGAAAAAGTTGTTGAATCATTGTCCCCTAAAGTATTGCTCCACCTCAGATAAGTCTGTTTAAATAAAAGCCATTCATCACCATATACTAAAGTATAAATTCAAAACTGGTTTACACAATAATTTGCCTAGCAATGGCAGGTGTAGGACCAGTATTATGTAAATCTCGTTGATAACCACACGGAAAGTAATCAACTTTCACTTCCACAAAGATAAAAAAGAAAAGTAGATATGGAAAATATTAGGCAAAATGGAATATCATTTTTTTGAAAAATGATATTTTACTTTACCTATACTCAAGTATGACGAGACTGTTAAAGCGTCACTACCCGAATACTTAACGCAATAAAAACCACACCGGCGATTTTGTCGATTAGCGGACCTTTTTCGGCTAATGCAAAACGCTCACGGGTACCGTGAACCAAACCGGCCACAATAATATACCAAATGGTATCAATGGCTAGCACGGTGCCAGCCATTAAAGCACCGCTACTGAAGTTCATTCGCTCGGGGGTGATGAACTGACTAAACAATGCGGCAAAAAAAACCGCCAGCTTGGGATTTAAAAATGCAATAGAAAAACCATCTCGAGCAGCAGCATAATAACTGGTAGGTTGCTTTGAGTCGGTATCGGCCTTAAACGGATTGCCCTTGGACATGAGCGCTTTTACCCCCATATACAACAAATATAAGGCACCAGCATAAACCAGCCCCTTAAATAGTAACGGCGAACTTAACAGTAAACCCGACAGCCCAACGATGGTTAATACCGCATAAACCCCAACACCCAACCCATGACTCATGGCCACTACTATGCCGTGTTTGGTCGAATGAATACTGTGTCTTAATACCACAGCTAAGCTCGGTCCTGGCGACATCGCGCCCAAAATACAGATTGTGAGCAGTGATAACCAATCGGTGAGTGTCATATTTTATTCAACCCTAATAGTCGCTGTAATTATTCTAAGTTTTCACTGGTCTTGCTACTGAGTGACGCCAGTTTTCCAGCACCTTAATGGTTTTCATATTGCTGTGTACTTCATCAAAAACCGTGTGAAAGCCATCTACATCTGGGTTGAACCAAAGAACAGAAAAAACTGACTGCCATCGGAGCCGATTGGGAAAGTGACTTAGTTGCTAGACTACATTTTTTGGTGTGTAGATCCCAATAGTATTTGGCTGTGAATCGTTGTTATTGAGCAGCAGCTGATCAAAATCTACCAACAATCATAACAGGGTATTGGCATTATTTTCATATTGGTATCTAGCAATACCGATGGTTTTTGATTATTTATAAAATAGATAATGGTAGATTTTTTATGCACACTGAAAACTAAATAACCCAAAACTAGAATGGGAGGATTAAGTGTAAAATTTCACTCTATAACAATATGAAAGTATTTCTCAGCTACAAATGTTGTTAAGCATGCTAGTCCCTATCCTGTTCTTGTTCGCTGACACGCCAGTCTTACCTGCTTTTCGACCTCAATAATTGCAAATAGTGTGACACCTACACCCACAATCATCACACCATCCCAAAATGGAATGGCGGCGGTAGCAAATACCGATTGTAGTGAAGGTAGGTAGGTGATTGCGAACTGTGCAGCAGTGACAGCAATCACCACCGACCAGACTACTTTGGTACCGCGTAACGCTTTGAAGGTCAGTGAGGAACCGTAAATATTACGAATAAAAAACAGATGAAATATTTCCATTACCACTAAGGTATTAAGAGCAATAGTGCGTGCGAGTTCAACTGAGTAATCCTGGTCGATGGCGTAGTGGTAAGTACCAAATACACCACACAAAAACAAAAAGGACACCAAAATAATATGCCAGACCAAATCATTGGTCAGTAGAGGTTCTTCTCGCGCCCGCGGTGGGCGGCGCATGGTATTTTCTTCGGTCGGTTCAAATGCCAATGCAATGCCCAGAGTGATAGCAGTAATAAGGTTGACCCAAAGGATTTGGATGGCTGTAATTGGCAGTGTCATGCCCAGCAGCAATGCCACTATTATCGTCATAGCTTCTCCCGCATTAGTGGGCAGCGTCCAACTGATGACTTTCTTAATATTGTCGTAAACAGTTCTACCTTCGCGCACGGCAGCAACTATAGATGCAAAATTATCATCCGTCAGTACTAGTTCGGCTGCTTCCTTGGCGGCCTCACTGCCATTAAGACCCATGGCGATGCCAGCATCAGCTCGTTTCAACGCTGGCGCATCATTGACCCCATCACCTGTCATGGCTACTGTAAAATCGTTGGCTTGCAAGGCCATGACTAAACGCAGTTTTTGTTCCGGACTGGTGCGTGCATAGATGTCGCAGTTCATGACAGCTTTGCTCAAGGTTGCGTCATCCATTTCATCGAGATCTAAGCCGGTGAGCACGGTATCAGGATTTTGCAAACCAATTTGCTTGCCTATTGCAGCGGCGGTTTTAGTATGATCACCCGTTATCATTTTTACACTGATACCTGCGTTTTGGCATTCAGACACCGCAATAATTGCTTCATCTCTTGGAGGGTCAATCATTCCCACCATCCCCAGCAGGGTTAGCGAAGCCTGGACATCCGTATGTTCCAGTACCGTATTATGCGGCACAACCTGTTTGACGGCAAAAGCCAGTACCCGTTGACCGAGGGTGGCGACTGATTCTGCTTGGTTGTTCCAATATGCCGTATCTAGAACTTCTATGGCTCCATTCGCTCCGCGCTGGTTTATACACATAGTTAAAAGCTTTTCCGGTGCGCCTTTGACAAATACCCACCCATGTTGTTCATGATCGTGATTCAGGGTGGCCATAAATCGATTTCGGGCATCAAACGGGATCGCATCGGTACGTGTCCACATGGCCTGCACTTGGCGGATGTCTACATCCATTTTTCCGCTAAAAGCCAATAGCGCGCCTTCCATTGGATCACCTTCTACCATCCACACTTCGTTGTGTTTGCGAAGCGCACCATCGTTGCAAAGTGTGGCAGCTTGGGCGAGTTCTTCCAGTACAGTATGTTCGCCAGGAGAAACATGAATGTCGTCTAGCTTTAGCGCTCCTTTAGGCTCATATCCGCTACCTTCAACAGTCAATCTGTAACTGTGGGTAATCACTGTGGCCACCATCATTTCATTACGGGTCAGTGTGCCAGTCTTATCGCTGCAAATTACTGATACTGCACCCAGTGTTTCAATAGCAGGCAGACGCCGCACAATTGCATTGCGCCTGGCCATAGCCTGCACACCTATTGCTAATGTTATGGTTAAAACGGCAGGTAAACCCTCGGGGATCGCTGCCACTGACAACCCCACAACGGCCATAAACATTTCTTTAAATTCATGATGCCCGACGAAATAGCCAAATACGAGCAGCAAGACCGCTATAATAAGGATCAGCAAGGTAAGCCATTTTGCGAATACGCCCATCTGAGTGACTAGTGGCGTCGTCAACGTTTCTACTTTTTCCAATAGGCCGCTGATCCGACCAATCTCTGTGCATGACCCGGTAGTCACTACCACTCCTTTGCCTTGGCCACTGGTAATAAGGGTGCCAGAAAAAGCCATGCAATACCTATCCCCAAGCGGTGAATCCTTGTTCACCGCAGTTGTGGTTTTGTCTACTGGCATTGATTCACCGGTTAAAATCGCCTCCTGTATTGCCAAGCTGTGAGCGCTAAATAGTCTTAGGTCTGCAGGTACCTTGTCGCCTGCCTCCAATAATACAATATCACCGGGAACCAATTGCTCGCCATCGATTGTCACTCGCTGGCCTGCACGAATGACTTTCGCTCGAGGGGCTAACATATGTCGAATGGCGTTCATGGCTTGTTCGGCCTTACCTTCTTGAATAAAACCGATAATGGCATTGGCAATGACTACAGCCAATATCACACTGGTATCAATCCAATGCTCAAGCATTCCGGTAATCATGGCAGAAGTAATCAGTACGTAGATTAAAATATTGTGAAATTGCAGCAGTAAGCGCATAAAGGCATTACGTCGAATAGGTTGTGGGAGTTGATTAGGCCCATGGGTCGTTAGACGTTTTATGGCCTCATCCGGTTCTAAGCCAGTGACAGATGTGTGTAGGTTTTCGAGGGAAACCTTTGCAGATACATTATGCCATGAGGGGGGAGTTGGAGCTGATTTTACTTGCTTCATAAATGCCTCCATTATTGAGGCACTGAGATAAAGGTCGGTAAAGGAATGAGTTGAATCCACCCTACATTAAAAAAATTGCATTTACATAGAGTGATTTTTTTGAAAGCCGCCGGACTGCCCTCTTTTATAATCATGTTCCTGATCCATGTTAAAAGTATTTAGTTTGGTAATGTAAATTTAGAAATTATAATTACATCAAAAAATGTCAGTCAATTGACCAGTATCAATAAACTGGATTTCAAATGAGTTGGCTTTTTACTGGCAAAATTCAATACTCGTGAATGATAAGCACTAAGCTATTATTGGTGTGATGTTCCATTTAGTTTAGATACTTTGCCTTCTTGCTATTAATAACTTCTATCAGGTATCTAATTTGGGTCGAGTCTGTTTTTTAATTAATGGAATTCACTACACGTCTCACTAGCCATGAATAGTGTTCATGAACCGGTGTAAGAAAAAACCGAGATGGTCAATCATTGATCGTCATCAATAAATTTCTTCTGTTATATGCCATCGTAAAGTTCGACACTATCCTTTTGGGTGAGTGACGTTCGATTCAAGGAGATGACATATGAATACCCCTCTTTCTTTATTACTTGTTCTGTTAACACTGGGTTTATACGCTTGCGAGTCAGGTCCAGGATCGCCAAAAGGTTTTAGCCTTCCAGAGGGCGACATTGCTATGGGAGAAACAACCTTTTTGAAGTATCAATGTCTGGCTTGTCATACTATTGAAGGGGTTGAAGATGAATCTATTAACAAGGTGTTCGAGCAGCCAGTGAGATTGGGAGGTAATTCCTCAATCGTTAAAACTTATGCCCAGTTGGTAACATCTATTATTAATCCGTCACACAAACTCGCCCCTCGCTCTATCAATTTAGAAAGTGTGGCAACTGAGGACGGAATTTCTAAAATGCCGGTATTTAATGAAGTAATGACTGTCACTGAACTGATTAATATTGTTGCTTTTTTACAACCTAAATATAAAGTCAAACCTATGCAGTACACTCAATATCATCATTACCCTATTCCGTAACATCGCATTTTATATTTTCGTTGAGCCATTATATGCATAAGGTTTCCCAATCAGAGTTACAGCCTGGAATACCACCCGCGTTAGCTGCCTATAATTTGACTAAAATTTACCACAGCGGTGAAGTGGAAGTGCAAGCTCTTAGAGGGGTGAACTTCGAACTTTATCCAAAAGAGTTGGTGGTGCTGTTAGGTGCGTCAGGGAGTGGCAAGTCTACTTTATTAAATATATTGGGAGGGCTTGATTTACCTACCTCAGGTCAGATACTTTATAATCAACAAGACTTGAGTCAGGCCAGTGAACATGAACTGACACGATTTAGGCGTAAACATGTAGGCTTTGTATTTCAATTTTATAATCTGATCCCCAGCTTGACAGCTTACGAAAACGTTGCGCTGGTTACGGAGATATCCCCTAATCCCATTGCGCCTGAAGCAGCGCTAGAACTCGTTAAACTTGGCGATCGTATGCATCACTTCCCCGCCCAACTCTCCGGTGGCGAGCAACAACGTGTAGCGATTGCGCGGGCAATTGCCAAACAACCTGATATCTTATTATGTGATGAACCAACTGGTGCATTAGACAGAAAAACTGGCATTTTAGTACTAGAAGCCATCGAAAACATCAACCAACAACTTGGTACAACTATAGCTGTCATTACGCATAACTCCGTAGTCGCCAGTATGGCCGACAGAGTGGTAAATATTTCTGATGGTCAGATAGCCAGCATACACAAAAACTCCACTCGTGTTTTGGCCAAAGAGCTAAAATGGTGATGGAAGTCTTAAACAAAAAGTTAATACGAGACTTATGGAAATTGCGTGGACAAGTTTTAGCCGTTGCCCTCGTTATTGGTTCAGGTGTTGCAACCTTAGTTATGTCGTTGTCAACTATCGAAGCCCTTGAAGACACCACTGAAGCCTATTATCAACGTTATCGCTTTGGCGAAATATTTGCATTTGCCACTCGTGCCCCATTGCGGTTAACCAACCAAATTTCACAAATAAACGGCGTACAAACAGTGCAGACGCGAATAAGTAGCTATGCAAATATAGACATTCAGGGTTTTAACCAACCGGTCATAGCACAACTTATGTCAATCCCAGATAAAGGCCAGCCTTTACTGAATCAGTTGGTATTGCGAAAAGGCGGCTGGGTAAGCCCTGGACGTGATGATCAGGTTATCCTCAATGAGCCTTTTGCCGAAGCCCACAAACTTGATATTGGTGATACGGTCAGTGTCATTATGAACGGTCACAAAAAAGATTTTTATGTGGTGGGGATCGCCCTAAGTCCAGAATTTATCTACGCCATTGGCCCCGGTGCGCTGATGCCTGACGATAAGCTGTTTGGCGTGATGTGGATGTCAAATGATGTGCTTGCAGCGGCTTATGATCTGCAAGAGTCCTTCAACTATCTAAGTTTAACGTTAACACGCAATACCCTGCCTGCAGATGTACTTAATAAAATTGATGTTTTACTTGAACCTTATGGTGGAGTCAGAGCCATTAAGCGCGAAGATCAAATATCAAATTGGTTTGTGAAAAACGAAATAGAACAGCAAAAAAGTATGGCAACCATATTGCCCACTATCTTTATTACTGTAGCGGTATTTTTAACTAACATGGTGTTGTCACGATTAATTGCAACACAAAGAACCGAAATTGGCTTACTCAAGGCTTTTGGTTATGGCAATTTTCAAATCGCCTGGCACTACATTAAAATGATGTTGGTGATTGGGATCATAGGTGTGACAATTGGCTCAGTTATTGGCGCTTATTTTGGTCGTCTTAATACGGTAATGTATGCTGAACTGTTTCGTTTCCCTTTGCTGATTTATCGTCCCAGCCCTTTTGCTTTCATTATTGGTGGGTTAGTCAGTTTAATCGCTGCAATTTTGGGTGCGTTAACGGCCGTTAGAACCGCTGTTAAATTACCCCCAGCTGAAGCGATGATACCTCCCTCCCCTGGCATTTATAAACAAACCTTTTTATCGTCGCTGGGCCTAGTTAGATTGTTGGATCAGCCTACTCGTATTGCATTACGTCAAATATCTCGTCGGCCACTGCGTTCATTTTTAACCAGTGCTGGGATCGCCATGGCAACCGGCTTAATTATTATGACCTTGCAGTGGGACGATTCGTTAACTCATCTTAAACGTGTATATTTTTTTGATAGCCAGCGGCAACATATTACAGTGGGTGTGGTTGACTCTTTGCCGCTACGTGCCATTTATGACTTCGAAAAATTACCTGGCGTCCTAACAGCTGAACCCATAAATGCAGTTAATGCGGATTTTAGTTTTGGCTCAATGACCCACAGAGGGGGCATTACAGGTATGCAGCCTGACAGCACACTGCAACTGATATACGACGATGGGCGCAAACAAAGTATTGATGTGCCCGATTCAGGGATAGTGATTGCCAGTCGCCTAGCACGCAAACTTAATATTAAGATTGGGGACGTTATGGGGGTTGATGTTTTAGAAGGACGCAGGCCGGAATTATTGATACCTGTAGTTGGCATTATTAATTCATATATAGGTCTGCCAACCTATATGAACTTAGATACCCTAAATCGCGCACTCAATGAAAGCCCCAGCTTTAAATATGCCAACCTGTTAATCGACCCGCGATATCAAGATGAACTGTATGCAGAATTAAAAAATATGCCCAAGGTTAGTACTGTGATGTTGAAACAGTCTGCATTGGATTCATTTAATGAACATCTGGTCGAACATTTGATGGTGTTTATCTCAATGTTTACTGGTTTAGCCGTGGTATTGGTATTTGGCGTGACTTACAACAGCACACGGGTTGCGCTATCAGAACGTGGGCGAGAACTCGCCACCTTGCGTGTGCTGGGATTTACCAAGGGCGAGATTTCTTATGTATTGCTGGGTGAAGTCATGTTTTTGATTTTACTAGGATTGCCGCTTGGCTGTCTATTTGGCGGGTTTTTAGTGTGGTCGATGGCCCAGTCATTTGACACCGAAATGTATCGTATTCCTTTGGTGATCGAGGCGTCAACTTATGGATATGCCATTGTGTGGGTTGTTATCGCCGCTATCTTATCCGCTGCTCTGGTCCGGCGAAGAGTGAATAAGCTGGACTTGATCAGAGTGTTAAAAACGAGGGAATAAATGATGCAAAGCAAACACGTGCGTTTTCTACTTTGGGCTGTGATTGGTATGGTCTTGTTATTGGTGTTGAGCTACTTATTTAGACCTAGAACGATAATTGTTGATATGGCTCAAGTGGTAAAAGGAGATCTACAAGAAATCATCACCGAGGAAGCAAAAACAAGAGTTCATGATGTTTATACGTTATCAGCACCTGTTACAGGGTATCTACGTAGGATAGAGGCCGAAGTGGGCGACCCAGTAGAACGGTTAACAACTATAGTGGCTGAAATAGAACCTATAGACCCAGAATTTCTTGACCCACGAAGTGAAGCCCAAGCAAAAGCTGATATCAAAACCGCCGAGTCTGCTTTGTCCCTCGCTCAAGCTGAAGTGAATCAGTCACAGGCAGAATTAGATTTTGCCCTTGCAGAATTTAACCGAATGCGTGAGTTAAGAGTCAGCAATAATGTGTCTGCGCGAGAACTAGACAATTCTGAACGAACCTATAAAACGGCACTCGCTGTCTTGGCTACCACTGAAGCCGGTTTGCAAATGCGCGTCTATGAATTAGAACGTTCCAAGGCATTAATGTTGTCCCCTTCCTCTACACAAACGCAACGAGGTAACTGCCAATGTGTCAACATAACGGCTCCAGTTAGCGGACGCATATTAAAGGTATTGAATAAAAGTGAGGGTGTAGTCATAGCAGGGACCGCTTTGCTTGAAATCGGTAATCCAAAAGATCTTGAAATAGTCGTAGAATTACTGTCTTTCGATGCAGTAAAAGTAGAACCTGGGCAAGTGGTCAATATTAAAAACTGGGGTGGATCCCAGCCACTAACAGGTAGAGTCAACCGCATTGAACCCATTGGTTTTATGAAAGTATCTGCCCTGGGAATAGAAGAACAAAGAGTGAATGTTGTTGTTGATATTACCAGTGAATATAACAATTGGGCACGTCTGGGACATGGGTATCAGGTGGATGTGGAAATAGTCTTATGGCATGGCTCAGATGTATTAAGTGTGCCCGTTACTGCTTTTTTTAGGGAGCAAGATAAGTGGGCTATATTTGTCGTAAGAGAAAAGACTGCGTATAAACAAATAATCAGTATTGGCCACAAAAATGCCTTTAATGTTGAGGTGATTTCAGGGCTTAACGAGGGCGATTGGTATGTGTCCCATCCAAATAATCAAATTACTGACAATGTAAAAGTTTCTTCACGTACAGATTATATCGAATAAGGTCAAAGAAGGCGTCAAAGATTCTAGGTTAGCCAATCCTATATTTTTGTTTGTAGCAGGAATTGCTGCTTTAATTCATTCCCCATAAATAATTTGATATGGGTCAACATGGCTTGGTTCGATTTGATTAACAATCAGTTTGTTTCTCTCTATTTTAAGGATGTGTGTGATGAATACTCAGAAAACCCTTCGCCCTATGCTGGTAACGTTGTTATTCAGTGTGATTTGGTTGATATCAGCTTGCCAATCTTTACCACAAATACATGCCTTATATGACCAAACGGCCGACCTTAATCGATACACCACTTTTGCTTTTTATCCGCAGTTGCAGCCTGAAGGTGAGGAATACGACAAGCTGTCTACTCGTTATATTAAGGCGGCGATCATGACCCAAATGATAAGCAAAGGTTACCGCTATTCAAATAATCCAGATTTGTGGGTGAATTTTAATACCTACACCAAAGAAAAAATTCAGGATTTAAGTGATGTAATGCCTCATCCTTATTATGACTTTAGGCATGATTATGGTGTATGGGGCAACTATCCTCATTACGAGACCCGAATAGAGCAATACACCGAAGGCACCTTAAATATTGATGTGATTGATAAAAGTAATAAAAAGCTTTTATGGGAAGGCATTGCTGTTGGACGATTGAACAAAAGAACGTTGGATAATCTTGAAGAGAAAATCAATCAAGCGGTGGCTTTAATTTTTGAAAAGTTTCCTTCTTAAAGTCTGAGTTATAAGGCCTCCTTTCCTTAGCCGATTTTAAACCGTTAACACTTTTAGATATTGAGAATTAGAGGTATGAACAATGAAAACCTTAGTTATCTATTATTCACTTAGCGGCAATACTCAGACAGTGGCTGAGGCCATTGCCAATACATTAAAAGCTGATATTAATCGACTCGAGGACAGGCATAGTCGTACTGGCCCATTGGGTATGTTGCTTACAATATATCAAGTATTGTTTTCTCGACCTGGAAAAATTCGCTTTGCTAGCACGAATCCGAACGAATATGACTTACTGATCCTTGGCGCGCCAATATGGATAATGAAGTTAGCCCCCCCCATGCGCAGTTACATCCTCAAAGAAAAAAATAAGTTTAAGCAGGTTGCTTTTTTTTGTACAGAAGGTACTTCCGGTGCCTCAAATGCCTTCAAAGCTATGGAAAGTCTCTGTGCTAAAAAGCCAGTTGCCACACTTGAGATTACTGAGGCTGATATTAAATCTGGGCTATACCGTGAAAAAACGCACAGCTTTGCCAATAGCTGCCAGCAAGGGAACTCAGATAATAAAGGAGCGGTTGCTGTTTGAAACAGCTGCTTATTGATGAATACCCATTCCACTGATAAACACCCATTTATTGGAGAATATTATGTCTAAACTAAAGAAGTTCACTTGGCTACTGGGACTCATTGTGCTTTGTATTTTCGCGATTTTGACTTGGTACAAAATTCATTATTCAATGGATATTGCCGAACCCTTTACCGTCACAGTACCACAGGCCAAATATAAATTACTGATTGCTACTCAAGGCAGTGCCTATAAAAACGCGGTGCTGAAAGGTTTAATATCAGCAGCTAAAAAACGCAAAATGTCACTAGAGGTAATTGATGTTTCATCACTCTCGACAGTTGATATTGATGAATGGAGTGTCATTGTCATTATCCACACTTGGGAAAACTGGCAGCCACAAGCCAATGCGCTTGAATTCGCTCAGCGCCATCCAAACACTGACAAAATTCTTTATTTATCAACCTCTGGTAAAGGTGACTTAAAAATACCAAACGTGGATGCTATTACCTCTGCCTCTTTACTAAAAGATGTGCCCAAACATGTTGCCGAAATAGTCCACAAAATCGATGCAGTGCTGGTAGTTAGCCCTAATAAGTAGAATAGTGGTTTAAATAGTTATAGTACCCTTTGTTATGCTCTCAACTTTACCCGAATCTAATGGTGCCAAGGTGCAGTTTAAGTTTACTCGTTGAACCGAACCTATATAGATGTATATCAACCTAATAATAGGATGAAATGCGTATCTATTTGTCTACTCATGATTATAGGTATCTTCAAAAAGTGATTGATTTTACTAATATAAAATAGAAATTAGTGTTAGCACAACTCTAATGCTCCTACCCAACTACACATTAATTCATGTTTATGAAAACACCAAATATGAGCCATTTTATTTGACTCGGATCAATATTGACTCCCACTTATATGATTGAATTATCATCACTTGCCTCAGTTTGAAATGCTGTCTCACAGCTAAGATAAGCAAGAAACCCACGGTCATCAAAACATTAAGAGGAATACAATCATGACAAATATTTCTGTGAAAAATCATACAAATGAGGGAAAAAATAAAGGTCTTACATCCTTGGGGATGCATTTACCCTACATAGACGATTTTTTTGATAAATTTACTCATAGCTGGCCTTTTACACGCCCAAGTTTTGGGAGTCTTGAATCAACTGATTTTACCCTAAACCCAAAAGTAGACATTAAGGAAGACAAAAAGTCTTATAAAATGTCAGTAGAACTTCCGGGCTTAGATCTGGAAAATATTAACTTAGATTTGTCTGATGGCGTTTTGACACTCAGCGGAGAGAAAAAAACTGAAAAAGAAGAGGATAAGGATGGGAACTACCATCTGATGGAACGCAGTTATGGATATTTTAAACGTAGCTTTGCCCTGCCACCTAGCGTCGAAGAAGATAAAATTAAGGCTGATTTTAAAAAAGGTGTATTGAGTGTTTCTATGCCTAAATCAGAGAAAGCACAGAAACTTCAACGGAAAATATCTATAAAAGAGTAACGGATATTCTGTCGTCAACTTGTTTGCCAAAATATTGAAGTGCCAATATCACTGGCGCTTCAATATTTTGTGACTATATCATCGAAGTGATCATTCCTTATTTATTGCACCAAGCTTTTTTAAGACTCTCTATCACTTCAATGTCAGTCAGTTGCGTGAACTCTCGGTACCAGCATCCTACTGCTTTAAAAGGGTCTGGACTGGTGAGGTATACTATATCATCGACATTAGCTCGAATACGTAAAAGAGCTTCTTTTGTCACCACTGGAACCGCCACTATCACTTTGCTTGGAGACTGTTGTTTCACTGCATAAATAGCCGCTAACATAGTGGCGCCTGTGGCAAGTCCGTCATCCACTAAAATAATTTTTTTTGCCCGAAAATCAACTTGTGGTCGATTGCCCTTATACATCCGCATACGTCTTTCAAGTTCTCGCTTTTCGCGCTTTATTACTCTAGCAATATCATCATCGCTGAGATTTAACCTTTCTACTATTGCCTTATTCAGCACAGTTTCACCTCCACTGGCAATGGCCCCTATCGCCAGTTCCTCGTGTTCAGGGGCACCCAGTTTACGTACCAGTATAATATCCAAGGGAAGGTCTAATATTTTGGACATTTCATAGGCAACTGGCACGCCTCCTCTTGGTAATGCCAGTACAATTGTATCTTTATTCCCTTTATAGGGAGTAAGTGTTTCAGCTAGCTGACAGCCAGCCATATTACGGTTTTGGAATATCTGTTGCATTGACTTATGCTATTTATAATGGCCTTCAATGGCCTTTATTGGTGATACAGGCACATTGATTTTAGGGCGGGTTTTGATGTACTGCCATGATTAACTTCCACAGTACATTAATCGAAAAAGTGCACCTGACTGAAAGAAGGTTATTGACTAACATCAAGTTGAATAAAGATATTTAAGATGAATTAAGTGTATTTAGTCATAACGTCTATCATTAATCTTTGTAGGCTAACGGTTCTACTTTAAGCTTTGGTAATAAAAGCATTAATGCTTTTATTACCTTTTTTGACCTAAACAATCGTTGCGCCAACTGCATTGCTGTTGATCACATTCGCCGGTATAAGCACTGCCAAAACAATCAAAATTACCTTCTTTTAATTGAATCGTTCGTATGAGTGACGATTTATTGTGTTTGCTAGGTTTTATTCCATGTCTTTTGGCAATACTGCTGATTTCTTTGATGTTCATAAGATCCTCTCGTTTTAAGCCAATGGGAAAAGAGCCATCATTATGCATTGTTTGATTTTTAATCTTATTGATACTGATCAAATTTAATTGACTCGTTCCATTACCACTTGAATCTATACATAACCAAACTTTTGCATGGTCGAAGAAGAAGAACCATAAAGTAATTGACCGACGCGAATTGGCAAATGGGGGGGATTTTCGAATGCACCGATCTAAGGTCACTCTACTGTTCAATTATTGTGTAAGCCGAGCTTAACGGTAGGAAAATAAAATCCAATCCGACTAATGGGCAATATATGTTGATCAAAGTGTTGCCATTTCAGTATTGTTAAAATGACGATTGTAACGCTTGATATATTCGGCTTTGTGCTCCAGAGAACGTATTATTTCTTGACAAAACTTACTGTTTTCATATCGCTCGCAACCAATAAGTCCACCAGGGCTAAAAACGTTTATTTCCATCAATTTGCTTCCAACAATATCTAAGCCCACTAAAAACATTCCATCCCGCACTAGTTTGGGACGAATGATTTCAGCAAGTTCAAGCATTTGCGGCGTTACCTTGGCTTTTTGTGTACTGGCCCCTGCGCTAATGTTGCTGCGAATATCATCGTCCCCATCTTTGTGACGATGGATCGCTGCAATCTTATTTTTAACTTTCAAAGGCTTCCCATTTAATAAAAATAGTCGTGTGTCGCCATTTTTAGCTTCTTTCAAATATTCTTGTGCAATAATAAATCCATCTTCAGCAACAGATTCTATAATTTGATTGATGTTGAATTTATCTTCAGGATGGATCAAAAAGACATTGCGTCCGCCTGATCCAGACAAAGGTTTAAGCACGGCATAACCTTTCTCCTGATCAACAAAATGCTTAATATCGCTCGCGTCGCGAGTAATGATTGCTCTAGGCCTAACTTCCTCTGGAAAGTACTGCAGATACATTTTGTTAATGGCTTCATTTAATCCACTCGGATCATTCACCACTAACACACCATGACGCATAGCCAAACGACCAAAATTGATCCCAGCAAGGCGAGCCCATGGTCGATTATTTACGTCTTCTGCAGGATCATTTCGTAGCCATAGTACATCGAGTTTATCTATGGTTGTTTGTTCTAGAATAGCCTTTTTGGAATGCAATATTTTCAAATATAACTCTAGAGAATGATACTGCCCTGGTGGGACTCTAACTGAGTTAGCATAAACAGTATCGTTGATAGAATAGGACAGCTTTTCGATACTGATATAACTGACCTCATGCCCCATATTCGTTGCCGTTTTTGCTATTAACGTAGTGGTATAATCACTTTTTTCAGTATCGACATTATTGACTAGTAAACCCAATTTCATTGGGTGTTCCCCTTAATTAAGTTGAGTATGGACACTGATTTTTTTAGTCTGGTCATTTTACTTTCAAACAGCTTAGAGTCTATATAGTTTGGTGTGACCTGAGATTTTTTAAGCAGGTTTCGCCACCTCAATTCTTTTACAAATGGAATATGTTGCAAACCAATTTTTCCCACAAAGAGCAACATAAACTCACCATCAGTTTTCAAATAATCCACCACCTCTAATAATCCCTTCAAATAAACGGCATCTTTAGTAAAGCCCCCCCCGCGAAATACACGCATAGTTATGTGAAAGGCCTGCTCATTTGAAAAATACCATTCATCAATCAGAAGTCTAAACACTTGTATAAAATCGGCTCCTTGAACCATTGCATCTACAGCGACTACTCTTGCAGCGATGGTACGTAAACGCCCAGAATGTAGATTTCCTACAAAATATTCCGCTAATACTGCTAACCCTTCTTGTGCCGCTTCATAATTTTGCATGCCAGAATGAAATTGCTGGAATGGTTGTGCTCTGCCGTTGAAGTGGGTCAATATGTGTGTGCTGACTTCATGAGCTAAGGTTGCTTCAATTGTTTCTTGATGCAGGCTAAGGGTGCTGCCAATCAGTAATTTCCCACTTGAAACCATTATTCCTGGTAAATCATTACGAATTTCCACGGTATAGTTAAAGTCTGCATTTTGCTTACGATAATCCGCAATCAATCGTTTTGCCCGTTTTGCCAATTCACTGGCCGACAACTTTTCGCCCGTAAATGACGGAGACTGCACTGATAAACAGTTTAAAATGTTTTTAGCTTCACCTAGCAGAACGTCATCTACACCACCAAAGACTTGAAGACTGCCATACATGAAGTTTGAGGTGTTACGGTCCCCAATCATTGTCAGTAGCTGACTGATTTCCTGTCGCTGAGTGTGAAAAATATGGGTTAACGCCGGGTCATCAATTTGTTCAATTTTGATGGCATATAATTGACGTTTTAATTGATCCGGATCAATCGGCCGCGGCCTATATTTAAATATAGGAGTTTTTAAAAATTGACTATTGCTAAAAGCTGTCCAAACTTCAGGCACATTGACGGGAGTCACATGAAATAAAATGTCGAAATTGTCTTTAATTTCAGCCAATTTTTTATCTGTTTGCAGCACAATAGAGGTAATGGAGCGTTTACCTAATTCATGATAATGCTTGGGTGTGTGGGTCGTATATTTATGGATAAATGCATAGAATATCTGTCGAAACGCCCGAGTAATACCTAAATGAATCCTCTTCATTTCATATGGCAATGTTTTATTCCCGTCCCGAAAAACCGGTGTCAATGCAACGCCCATCCAATACCAATTAGATGGACTATTTAGTTGGCTCACATTTAATGTCGTCATATGATTGGGGTATGAGTTCGCCCCATAATCCAAAGTAAGTTCCGGATTGACGTCATTGAACTCGATGCCTAGCAATGCATTTTCAGTCGCTTCTAATATATTAAGGGGGGGATTTTCAGCGTCAGTGTATATTTGAAATTGCAATGCAGATTGGGAATTTGGAACAGGCTGTTGGTGATCTTGACTCCACAATTCTAGAAACAGAAATGCACCAAATGCCTTCTCAGTTTTAATTGCAATACACTGCAAAAGCTTTTTAAATACCGCAGTCTTTGCACGCACTTCATCCACCAGAATATAATTTGCCTGACCCAAGATAAGTTCATCAGTCCCTTTGTCACGGCTATTTTGAGGTCTTCGATAGATACATAGAAAAGGCAGTTTTCTATCGATATGCAGTCTTCCCCATCCAGTAAATCTTCGTCGTATAGGCTTATTTTCGTCTAAGGCACTGGATACTTCTTGTATAAATGCGTCGTTAATATCGAAGCGTTGGCCTTTCATAGTTGTTGCAACTCATGGGAAATTCCAGGCAATGTTGATTTTAGCGCGTGATATAGTGCCAGCAACTTTTTGGCATCAATTTTACCTGTCCATTCGTTCATAAAAAATTTCTTGAGTTCGATGGACAATACGCAACCCGAATCAGGGAAATTTTGATGTACCCATGTTGCAAATTGTCGCCCTTTAAATTTAACATTTTCCCGGACATCAAGATGTTGATCCATATAATCATAATGTTTAAGGTCACTGATAAATCGGTCGATGACACTTGCCCATTTTTGTCGGTCCATTGTTCCTGTACCAATATTTATATCTGGATTTTCAATCGGGTTGTCAGGGGCTGCTTGTGGCCCTCCCCTTCGATGGTTATAACTGTGGATATCAAACACCACAAATCGTTTATATTGACTCTCTAGTTTTTTGAGCACTTTTTTGGTTTCTGAATAGAACTGGTCAAATTCACCCAAGGATTTTTTTATCATTTGAGTTGTTGGCTTTTTTTTCCAAACCTGTAATCCCCACGCATCCTGGGGAGAAAGATAAATTGCTTCTTTGCGGGACCGATTTAGGTCAACTTCAAATCTGGATCGGATTGGAACAATTCGATTAGGGACGACATGAGTCAAGACATCTGTGTAAGGGTCTTCTTCTCTTAATCTTACAGATTCTTCCAGAGCCATAATTCCAGCCAACTCATTTCGTATTTGATGGCCTGCGTGCAATGCTGTAGCGAACAATGGGCCCTCTCCACTATGCACCGACCAAAGTGGTTGAAAGTAACCATTGATTTTTTCTAAATGCTGTTTTGAAGAGGTTTTCATTGTTATGTCAATAAACAGATATTTTGAACACTGTACAATGTGGATATTTTAGTAAAATTGATCTTGCTCAATATTTAGCGGTTCAGCAATAACATGGTAGTAAGTGGGGATCAGCGACCAAATGAATTTGTGATGCACAAGCAAAAGATTTTAAATAAAAAGTAATCGTATTTATTAGCTCATATAGAACAACAAGATTAGATACGGTGTATGACCTTTTGCTTGATTGAGGTCAATAAACGATGGAATAGATAGTTGAAAATAATAACTATTCATATCAGAGATATTTTGATATTTAAATTTAAAATATCTGGTGAATATTAACCTTAAAACGCTAGCGATTACTTTATAAAATGATAAAGTTAAAGAGTTATTTACCTTCCACCTGCTGTGTTGGATTATTTAATGTGCGAAAAATGCGTATTCAGTGCCTATTATATATCGTTAATAACGATAGTCAGATGCATCATCATACTGACTCTGTGTCTGATCGAGAACAATGTAAAGGAGTACTAAGTTAATGACTGAATCGTCCTGTCCCATAGTGGGTATCGGTGCTTCGGCAGGTGGTCTGGCCGCCTTAAAAGGCTTGTTTGAAGCCTTACCTAATGATACTGGCGCAGCTTTTGTGGTGATCCAACACTTAGACCCAAAACATGAAAGCCTTACGGCTGAAATCCTTACTCGCTCTACTACTATGCCTGCGGTTCAAGTTGTTGATGGTATGACAGTTCAAGCCAATCATGTCTATGTTATTCCGCCTAATACTTATCTGACTCTAGACGATCATAGTTTCAAACTTAACAAACCCGTTTTACATCATGGTTTGCGGATGCCAATCGACACTTTCTTATGGTCATTGGCTGAACAGCATGAAGATCGTGCGATTGCCATCATAGTCTCCGGTACAGGTAGTGATGGTACCCTTGGAATTCGGGCCATTAATGGCAGTGGGGGTTTGGTTTTAGCTCAATCACCAGATAGTGCTGATTATGAGGGTATGCCCAGTAGCGCTATCGCCACCGGACTAGTGGACTTTACTTGTCCGGTTCAGGAAATGCCTGCTCATATTAAATATTATTTACAACACCCTTACATAATTAAGCAAACAAACACTAAACGAGATGGTGATATACCAAAAGACGAAAAATCCCAACTAAGTGCTATTTTGGCTTTTTTGAAAAACCGTGTCGGCCATGATTTTAGAGCGTATAAACTGGGTACATTAGGACGACGTATCGCCAGGAGAATGGAGTTCCATCATCTCAAAACGATGACAGCTTATTTATCTTTTTTGCGCAAAAATGAGGATGAGGCAAACTTGCTGTTTAAGGACTTACTAATTAGTGTGACTGCATTTTTTCGGGATCCAGAAGCCTTTTCAGCCTTCGAACAAAAAGTCATCATTCCGTTGGTGGCATCAAAACATGATGACCAACCAATCCGTGTGTGGATCCCAGGTTGTGCCACAGGTGAAGAAGCCTATTCAATTGCAATGTTGTTAGTTGAACATTTAGAAAAAACCAATACACATTACAGTATCCAGATATTCGCCAGCGATATTGACGAAACTGCATTGAGCTATGGTCGTACAGGCCTATATCCAGAAAATATTGAGTCCAGTGTTTCAGAAGCACGCCTACAACGATTTTTTAGTAAAGAAGATCACAGTTACCGGATCAAAAAATCGTTACGTAAGTTGGTTACTTTTGCCAGCCAAAACCTTATAAGTGACCCACCCTTTTCGAACCTTGATCTCATCAGTTGTCGAAACTTACTGATTTATCTCAGCGCTGAAGTACAAAGCAAAATCCTTGCATTGTTCCATTTTGCCCTACGGGAAAACGGCAATTTATTTTTAGGACACTCGGAAACGTCCAGTCAGCAAGAGAGTTTATTTAAACCACTGGCAAAAAAATGGAGAATTTATCAACGTACTGGACCGGCTCGTTCAACCAGCAGAGTTGAATTTCCAATAGCCTCAAGAATTACGCGCTCCATCCCGCCCTTTGTTGGCAAACAAGTTTACGATAAAAATCAGCTGCGTCTTGGTGATGTGACACAACAATTTTTATTACAAGAATTTGCTCCTGCTGCTGTATTGGTGAATATAAAACATCAAATCGTACATTTTTCCGGCCCTACTTCACGTTACTTAGAACAGCCATCAGGATCTCCTTCTCAAGACTTACTGGTACTAGCAAAACATGAATTACGGGCAAAATTACGCCTCGCATTGCGCCAAGTCACCGAAGAAAACAAGCGAGTGGTGATTGACGACATACAAATGCTTAAGGAAAATGGACACCTTGGAGTAAAAGTGGTTCTTAGACCGATAAACGTCCCCCATAATAATGAACCTATGATACTGATCACCTTTGAAGAACAAGATGAAACTGACGTCACTCCAAAACAGCACAAGGACCAGCAATTACTACAACAACAAGGCTCGCGAAGCACTAACGACAGCTCGTTAATTGAACAAATGGAAGCAGAGTTACAAATCACACGTGAAATGTTACAAACTAATGTTGAAGAATGGGAATCCGCCAACGAAGAGTTACAAGCAGCAAACGAAGAGGTGATGTCGGCCAACGAAGAATTGCAGTCGAGTAATGAAGAGTTAGAAAGCTCCAAAGAAGAACTGCAATCCATGAATGAAGAACTGACCACAGTTAACAACCAATATAAGGACAAAGTAGAAGAACTGGCCAAGAGTAACGATGACCTAGACAATTTCCTCAGCAGTACTAATATTGCCACCTTGTTTGTTGACAATAACCTACGAATTGGTCGTTTTACTCCTGCGACTCAGGAACTATTAAATCTTATATCGACTGATATTGGACGACCAATAATCGACATCCGGCCCAAGTTTTTGGATCATGGTCTAATGGATGATATTAAGCGAGTTTTAAGCAATCTTGTTCCAGTGGAGTGTGAGATAAAAACTGAAAACGGGAGTTATTATCTACGCCGCATCCTGCCGTATCGCACGAATGATTACCGAATTGCCGGAGTGGTCATCACTTTTATCGATATCAGCCAACGAAAACGCTCAGAAGAAGACACCCTAAGATTAGCCACTATCATCCGCGACTCCAATGATGCTTTTACCTTGTGTGATCTGGACGGCAAAATTACTGCCTGGAATAATGGCGCGCAAAGAATGTATGGTTGGAGCGAACAACAAGCTTTAGGTATGAATCTACTTGACCTTATCCCCATGGATGAACAGAAAGATGCTAAGCAATTAATGCAAAGCATTATTAAAGGTGAGCATATTCAAAGTGCTGAGGCCAAGCGCATCGGTAAAGACGGGCGTAAGATAAATGTATTACTTACCCTGACTCCTTTATTGGATCAAGCTGGCGTTGTGATTGCGATTGCCTCTACCGAAAAAGATATTAGTAGGCGCATAAATGCTGAAAATGAACTACGGGCAAGTGATAGAAATTTTCGATCATTAGTAGAGTCGGCACCTGACGCTCTAGTGATTGTCAATGCTAGTGGCAAAATTGAAGTCGCCAATAGTCAGGCCGAAAAACTCTTTGGATATTCCAAACAAGAACTTATTGGCATGCTTATCGAACAATTAATGCCCTCAAGATTTGCTGAGAAGCATGTTCAGCATCGTAAAAGTTTCTTTACCCAACCAAAGTTTAGTGTGGTGGGCAACGGCATTAAACTGTTTGCTCTGACCAAAAGTGGTGAAGAAATACCCGTCGAAGTTGGCCTAAGCCCCATAGAAACCGATCATGGGAAAGTGGTAAGCGCTGCAATACGTGACATTAGGCAACGTCAAAGAAGCGATGAAGCCCTGCAGTTGGCAAAAACTACGGCTGAATCAGCTCTAGCAGCTAAATCTAGGTTTTTAGCTACTGCCAGTCATGATTTGCGCCAGCCTTTGCACTCACTGACGTTACTTAACAAAGCGTTATTTAAAAGTATTGATAAACCAGAAGCCAAAAAAATGCTGGGTATGCAAGGAGATTCATTGTTTGCGATGGCCCGCTTATTGAACTCGTTGTTGGACATTAGCAAACTTGAATCGGGTACAGTGGCAGCGCAGCCTAGTCATTTTGCGCTGCGCCCTATGCTCGAAAAACTTTGTGCTGGATTCGAAGTAGAAGCCTATGAAAAAGGTATAGGGTTAACACTCGAAGCAAACGATAATCATGTTGTGTACAGCGACCCAGGCCTTTTGAATCAGTTGCTGCAAAACTTGCTAGCCAATGCCATTCGTTATACCAAAGTGGGCAAAGTGACTATTGCCAGTAGTCAGAAGCATAATATAGTGAAAGTATCGATCAGCGACACGGGTATTGGTATTCCTGCAGAACAGCTTATCTACATATTCGATGAATTTCATCAGGTAAACAGAAACCCTCAGCAACATCATGGTGGTCTTGGTTTAGGTTTGTCAATTGTACAACGGATTGCCGATTTACTCGGTACCCAAGTAAATGTGACCTCAAAAGTCGGACGAGGCTCTACTTTTTCCATTAGTTTACCTTTGGGCAAGCCAACACTCGCCACTGTGTCTAAAAAAGAAACCAATACTCATCGCACTATAGAGAAAAACGTACAAATATTACTGGTTGACGATGATCCCGATGTACTCGAAGCTTCTGAGATGCTGTTATCCATGGAGGAAGGTTTTAACATTGTGAGCGTGTCCTCTCCTACAGAAGCTTATGCACAAATGGATAAACAGTTGCCAGATTTAATTATCACTGATTTTCATCTTAACCATAAAGAGTCAGGGTTGGATATTATTCATAAAGCTAAAACAAAAGAGGGACAGCAAATTCCGGCCATTCTAGTATCAGGGGATACCTCTGCAGAGATGGAAACTATCTCTGGAGAAAATCTTCAATTGATGACGAAACCTGTGAACCCAGATGAATTAATATCACAAGCCTATCGTTTGCTTGCCCAAGCAAAATAGTATTTTCGTGAGTAATTCCCCCAATAGGTTTCAGGGTTTTGCTGTAAATCGTGAATTAAATTTTATGATTAGGGCCTATATAAGGCGACCTATTTACACTTAGTTGGTCAGGACTTCCCTGAGTTTGAAAATAAGAATGTTTAAAGACAGCATCAAGTTAAGCTAAATAGCATGGTAAATAAATTATTGATATACCCCTTAATTGGTTATGTGAAATACCATTATTTCAGCCAATCGTATTCCGTTGTTCTAACCTATCATTCGCCTCTGAATCATTTTGCTAAGGGGTTTAAAAAGTCAGCCTAACTGAAGCGAGTCGATACTCAGGTAGTGAGTGACTCGTTAATGATAATATCAAATTAATTTTAGGTCGACGATAAGGGGCAAGTGGTCAGAGGCGCTGCGGGTTAAATGGGTGCGAGGCACTTGAATATTTGCCACTTCAAGCATCGAATTGGTAAAAACATGATCAATGCGAGCACGAGGAAAACGACCAGAAAACGTATTAATTGGCCGATGCCCCTTTAGCTGAAGCTGAGCGTCTCGCAAATATTCAATCACCCGTTTATAGGCCCTGCAGTTCGGGAAAAAGTTAAAATCTCCACATAAAATAATCGGTTGTTGAAAATTGGCGCTACCCAGCCAACTATCGCCTAACAAGGCGTTTACTTGTGGCATATGTTCCATTGGCCTAAAGCCAAAATGGGTATTAAAAATCTGTACGTTTATACCATTTACTTCAACTGCTACCCAGATTGCTCCCCTTGGTTCAAATAAAGGTTGGTTAATAATCAAAGGTAAGTTTCCAGCTTTAACCAGTTTGAGCGGTAGATGAGTCAAAATGGCATTACCATAACGCTCTTCTTCTACATGAATTGCTGGGTGAAAATGAAACTCCATTTCAAGGTATTGACTGATGGCATGCGCCTGGTCAAGGTATTCAGTACGGGACATACCTGAGTCTAACTCTTGTAACGCCACTATATCGGGTTGATATTGAGCTATCACTCTGGCGATACGATGGGTAGACAGTCTTCCATCCATACAACGACAACTATGCACATTATAGGTCAATAATCTTAAGGTATTCACATCAGGTTTATCGGTTGTTGGGGTACATTTGGGGCTGAATGAAGACTTTACTCGGTGTTTGATATTTTCATGTTTTTGTTTCTTACGTCCCAATATATGTAAGCCCATTTCATATAAATCCAAAGGCCTTAGGTAAAATTTATCCCTTAGCGGCAAAGGTGTATCAGAGGGGAGCAATGCAAAGGCATGTGTCTCCTCCACTCCTGGTCCTCCATGGGAGCCGTTCTCCATAGCAAAAGTGCAGTAAGGTTTATCCACACTCCATCCACTGATCAACAACTCCCCCGCCTCTGGATGTTGGCATAGGTCTATCATTTCTTGTGTGACCTCAACTAAAAAAGGGTGTCGCTCACCAAATATTTTTGCGCCATCTTTAGGCAATAAATACACGCCACTGTGGTCCCATGCCTTCACCTGTCCTTTGGCTACACATGCAAACACTAGGGGGATTTTTGCGTCTTTTACCAAGGTTTCGGCTAATACCTCTCGTTGTATACTACTCAAAGTCTGCGCCGGATAAATAGAGCCCATAGGTCCCATTGACGTCACAGTTACTTGTTCGGCGTATTGTTCTTCAGTGAGGGAGGAGGGTTGCATCTCTTTTGGAAAAGGAAGTAACTTTTGAAACCAGCCACCACCTAAATATTGTGCCCTGCGTGACTCAATTCCCACATCCTGTTTAACAGTTTGGGTTGCAATGTGTGTATCACTAAAGTCAGCGAAGACTCGAGCGATAGCCTCCCCTACAGTTTCACCATGCAACCTTGCATAGGGTATGGTTTCTTGTTGTCCATGGTCGGAATATATCCACACTTCATATTCTCGACGGGAAGATGATTTGGCAGCGTGCCAAATTCGACTGATGGCATCGTCAATGCCCTTGAGGCTCCAATGAGCAAATTGTGAGCTAGGACCGCGGCGATGTGCCTGCTCGTCGTAACCCAAAAAATTAAGGTGAATAACAGGCAAACCGCGAGCTACATCGAGCTTTGTACCAATAGTGACTAACTCCCTTAGTAAGATACTTACCGCGACACGTGTCGGCACAAAGAGTAGTTCTCTAAATAAGTTGCGACGGTCAATAAGGCCACGAAAAAAGTCAACAAAAGCCAATAAAAACTCCAGCAACATAAGCAGCCCTACTCGCAAAAAACTGTATATATTCAACAAAACAAACACCATTATAGTCATGGGGCTAGCCATGTTCATCAGCCCAGACCAACCAATCGAAGAGGAACAAAAATTTGCTTCGCTGGCCCCGCCTTGATAAATATTTGAATAGGAGCTGCCACCCTTGAGTAAAGGCTCAGCTTGGTTTTTTAGTCGTTGTTCTACATCAAAGGCTCCTTGATATCTGTCCATTCGCACTACTTGATGGGAATCCCGAGACTTGAAACTAAAAGCCGGAACGGCTGCTTTGACGCCATAAAAAAGCTCAGCCTGAACAGCTGGAGTGGTTGACGGTACACCACAGTAACAATCATGCAAATGATAATGTTCGTTGTTGATTAACTTTGCCATAAATGGCAGTCGATTATTGCCAAGTGCGGTTTGAAATTGCTGATGTGACAAACCGTCTATCTGGATAATTAACAGGCCAGTTTTGTGGTTTGTGCCAGTTTGCTTGTTAAATTCCAACAGAGACAACATCCATTCACTGCGATTGAACCAGCGACGTAACCTTCGATACCCTACTTCCAACTTATAGATCATTTCTTATCATCATGGGCAATCGCGTGCACAGCAGCTTTGGCGATACCTTTTAAAATATAGTATTCGGCTTTTATCATCTGTGTGGCATCGGCCCAAAGGTGATGCTCGTGATGATGATGAACGTAACTTTTACCTAACAAAGACTGGTATTTTTTCAAGGCTTTTTGGGCGCTGTTCTCCAAAGAATAGGATTCGGCAGTACTACGGGCGGCCTGTCTGATGATATGTCGTTGTTGTTCAGATAACGTAAAAAACCATTGCAGCACATCTGCGAACTCGTCTGAGGTGGTGTCAGAAGGTAATAATCTCCCGTTATTTCCATCTGACACCACTTCTCGCACTCCGGGCGCATCCAGCGCTATTACAGGTGTCGAAACGGCCATAGCTTCAGTTAAAACCATACCTTGGGTCTCACTTTGTGAGCTAAATACAAATACATCCATTGCCTGATAAGCACTGGATAAAAAAGGTTGTTCCAAAAAACCAATGTGGTGCAGGCGCGAGGTTAATCCCGCCAACTCGAATGATTGTCGCAAAGCCTGTTCAGAATTGCCCTTGCCCACCAACAAAAAATGCGCGCGAGGTTCATTTTTCATAAACTTCACCACAGCCTCACTTAGATATGTTAAGTTTTTCTCCGGTGCCAATCGACCTAAATGCCCCACCACAAAAGCATTCTTATCAATCCCTAACATGTCTCTAAATCCAAGGCCACTGCCTTGTGAAAATTCGTCGATGTCAACCCCAGTTGGAACAACTTCTATAGGCACTTGAACGCCTCGAGTAGTTAGAATGTCATGAATACTTTCGCTTGGTGCAAACACCTGATCACACATATTGGCATAACTTGTGGCTAGTTTTACTGCAAAACGTTGCAGCGTTTCAGCATCGCCTGGCACATAGTGGGAATATTGTTCGTACATAGTATGATGAGTGAAGACCAAAGGTAAATTATAAGTATTGGCAACTAACCTAGCGGTTGAACCCACTAAAAACGGATGATGAGAATGCACTATATCTGGCTCAAAGGTGTCAATCTCTTCTCCTAAAAAGTGCGGTATTGGCAATACCACAGAAAAGTCACTGCCGTTAAAATGTTGAATAGCAGGTATACGAACGACATTCTCTTCATTTATGGGCATTTGTGGAAATTCTGGGGCAATGATCAGTATCTTATGACCATGCTCTTGATAATAGCGGCTAAAGGCTTCCACCGAGCGCGCCACCCCACCAATATGTGGCAGGTAGGTATTCGTCATCATCAAAATATTCATACTTGATACTCACAAGTTACATCATTTACACCGAGGATAGGATTTATCACCTCTTGACCGGGCAGACGCACTTCAATTCGTGGAGCCTTACCAAACCAACTCCCCTGCCATCGAATAATATATTGCAGCGTTTTACCTTCAGACTGATTGAGTTGGGGTTCAACACTTATGCTCACTGGTCCAAAAGACGTTGCAGCCGGACCAAAACTTAAGGTTTGTTGGCTGGCCAGCCATTGTTGACTTATTCCGGCACCAATCACTAAACAGTCTTTTTCTTCACGTACAAAACAATTTCTCAGCATTAATATCCATTCTGCCGCAGCCCATACATGTTGACCATCCCCCATACAACCACCGCCGGTACGAGGATGAATCGCTTCTGGCCATTGGCCTGTCGAACTAGCAAGGTCTGCCACACGTTGCATTAAATCTTGATAGCGGACATCACCTGCCCGCATTAACACTTGGGCAATATGCAATGTGAGATAAGGATTGATGCCGCTGTGAGTCATATCTTGAAAAAAACCGTGATTGACACAACAATATTCCAACAAAAATTCACAACTATCTAACGCCCTCGAGTCGTCTTCCGCGCATAGTTGGGCTGGATAAGCCAAAGCTAAAGAACCAATGGCACCAGCATCCAGTCTGCGAGTGGGCGCGGCTGGTATGGCTTGTCTGCCAAGTTTTGTAGCCGTATTGGATATACTCTTAGTAACACAATCTTCAAAGTCTTTAGCGGCTTGTTGGTATGTTTGACTGAGTCTGGTTTTGCCGATTAAAGCAAATAACTCTGCAGCTGCTTGCAATCCGGCAATGCCCCAAAAATTATCCCAATAGTAATAATTATTTGGTCCAAGATGTTCTGCACTAAAACCTGCGGGTAACAGTCCGTTGTGGATCACATTACTTGCGTCAGAAATACGTTTTTTAATGATCCAATCTGCCCCCTTTTTAATCATTTTTAACCATTGAGGTTTCGGTACCTGATTAGTTAACTGACAATAACGCTGTAAAATCCATAACACTTGTCCATTAGAATCCCATTCGCCCTCTTGAGAGTGAAAATATCCTGATAAGTCCTGCCTTGAAGAAAATCGATCGATAGCTTGCTCAGCACGCTTAGTTAAACCCGCACATAACAAAGCATGAATAATAAATACTGCGTCTCGAAACCAAAAACGTTTATAGGTATAGGGGCCTGGGTAAATGTCGTCTGAAGAGTGTAACAACAAGGTTTTTAGGGCTATATCATACAATGATTGGAAAGATGCCTGGGGAAGTTTTAAGACACTAGCACTTTGCAAATGTGTGTGCCAAGGTTCACAATACAGATGATGCCCATGCACCTGATCGCCAGCACTGCCTTGCTGTAACGGTATTTTCACCGATACTTTGCTAGGGTTGTCATTACATTCTAACTTAAACATGGCAGCGGCAGTCAACATCCCGATATCACATTCCCCTTGTTGCTCATCAACCCTGTTGTTTAAATGAATGTACACATCACCGTTTTGATAATTGCAGATGTGATGGCGATCGACCTGAGGGCTAAATTCAACGCGATAAGTATCGTCAATTAACCATTGATTGCGCATGGTATGTAACCTGACTTGATCAATAAAGCTGACCCCTTCTGGATTATAAGGGCGTAAAGCGACGACGATCCAAGCAGGCTCATCGGCGCTTCCTTCAATATCCATTTGACACAATACCTTGCCCTTTTCAAATACTACCCTTGCCTGAGAATGTAAGGACAAAGTTCCATCATCAATGATGGTATGTATACTTAACTCATCATCAAAATGTATTTTTTGCTCAACGGATTTCGCTCTAGACGGCAACAATGTTCGGCCGCTTTGAGTCACTAGCCAACAATCAATTGACCAACCATCAATAAAAGGGGTTAATAACCCCCGTGGGTCGACTATAGGTAAGTTAGGATAGTTAGGCAGGCCAATTGCCGTCCAGTTTCTATGGCTTAAATTAATGTGTGTGATAGAAAAAGCCCTAGGTATAAAAGAGATATCCCTGGGGTCAAACTGTCGCTCAATCCAATAGGGCCAAACCCAGTCAAGGTTATGCTGGATGACTCTATTGTTAATTAGACCACGAGCGTGCATCAAAGCTCCTGCTCTCAACAATTCAACCGGTTCGTTCACCTCAGAGGGCTGGATAAAACGTTGCAACTGACTTAACAGATTAATCGGGTCGAGAAATCCGTGGCGCCGCGCTATATATCTGACAATAAATTTCCATGGCATCCATTTAAACACCATGGTTATGCCTTTCTTCTTTGACTGAACGCGCCTCGAAACGTAACAGTGCCTTTTGTGCGTGTTTGGTTATATAAGTCACAGTCACCAGCAGGAAGATAACCGCAAATGCATAAAACCCCCAAGCATGCTCAGATCGGATCAGGTCGCCCGAAGCTAACATTGATAAATCAGCCGCTAATGAACCTAGGTAAACAATAAAAAATGTGTTGGGGATGATCCCCAGACACGTACCTTTCACAAAGTCCTTTAAGCTAAAATTGGTTGCACCGAACAAATAATTTGAGAGTTTGAGTGGAAAAAAAGGGACTAAACGGGTTAACAAAATAAATTTCCAGCCTTCTTCTACAAACTCATCATTCACCACTTTTAGTTTTTTATGATGACGTAAGTAACTTTTCACTCCCTCGCTGAAAATATGACGCGAAATTAAAAAGGCGCTGGCTGCACCTAATGTTGTGGCTATTACCACACACACACCCCCCCAAAATACACCAAACAAAAAACCCGCGCCGAGGGTAAATAAAATACTGGGTAATAAACATATCATCAGCAACATATCGATTAAGATAAACAGCACACCAGCCCAAATACCAATGGTTTGGAGCCAGTCGAAAAACCTAAGAAGCTGAAGCTGCAAGTCAAAATAAACCAATGTGGCCATCAATATAGCCACCACTAATATGCCTACCAGCATTGATAAAATTAACGAATATGATTGTGTCATATGATGTGTTTTCCGCCCATTAACGTAACAAATACAGCGCAAAATAATCGAAAAGAATAATCTTATGAATTTTTACCTGATACAGTTTGATCTGTATCAAAAAGGGTTCCTTATTTGTCTTAACTTACCAAACATTACCACTTAGGAAAGACTTATTTGAGGCCTACATTATTACAGTTACTCTTTACTTTGACCCTTTATTTAATAGGCTGCAATCGGTTACCTGACTCATCAAAGGGATTTAGTTTACCCCAAGGAAATGCCCTAGCAGGTGTGAATATATTTTTGAAATATCAATGTTTAGCCTGTCGCTGTATCGAAAAACTTCACTACAAAACGGTTAATAAGGAATTGGAGACTCCGATGCATTTAGGTGTCACCTCCACTCGGGTTATGACTTACGCAGACTTGATTACCTCCATCATTAATCCCTCACACAAGATGTCATCTGACTATTCATTGTTGTCGACTCAAGCAGGCGGCGTATCAAAAAATGATAGTCTTTAACGATGTTATGACAGTTAATGAGTTAGTAAATCTTGCCAAATTTTTAGAGCCTAGATATAAAATAAAACTACATGTATATAACAATTAAGGACATTACGAATTTGATATGTGATATGAGAAGAGGCGTTTACTAGTGAACTATAAAGACAAAATGGTGATAAGCCAAAGCCAGCCGCAAGTATTTAAATAAGCAATAGAAGTTCCACAATAAGCGAAATGTTGTGTGAAACATCTCAGTTAACATTATATGTTTGAGTCATTTTGGTAACAGATGCAAAATATGTTTAGATTAAGGCAAATTAACTATTTTGCCATGCGGATGGGGTTGTCGCAGCATAAGATTTCAAATGTAAAGTGAGGGTTAAAAATAATGTTCAAATGTTTTTTAAAGCAACAGATATTGCTAATATATGTTGCTGTGTTTTTGGTGATATTGTTTTTTGAGGCTGTAACAAATTTTGTGTAACTGCTTATCATAAATTACTCTATTGAGAGTTAAGGATAGGCAGATGCAAATGAACAGAAAAGAACTTGAAGCTTTCGCTAAAGAAGCGGCCAAAGGC